>Ga0102959_1000001_pt1 | contig 124459 bp, 100 predicted proteins | sample SalPonF2_B_D2_MG_FD_84520 | JGI IMG/M metagenome (GOLD analysis project Ga0102959, IMG submission 84520) | Salt pond soil microbial communities from South San Francisco under conditions of wetland restoration - Salt Pond MetaG SF2_B_D2_MG ...
CAGGTCATGCAGGCCCGTGGCCGGCTTGCCGATTGCGAAGGAAGCACCCGCCTGAAGCACCGCTTCGCTCGAGCTGTACTCTGCCAGAGCGCCGCTGGTCGGGTTCATCTCGCCCATTGTGACTCCACCCATACCCAACACGCCAAACACGCCCATCATGTCTGCTGCCGCCTGGTCCTGAATTGAGATCCATTCAGTCGGAGACAGCTTGTCGCCGTCCGACTCGATCGAATAGGCATAGAAGCGAACCGCACTATCCGTGGTGTTGTGCAGAGAGAATACACCTTCTGAATCCATCACCAACTCCAGATCATACTTCTGGATCGTGCCCGCATTCGCCACAGCCACCATCGCCAGAATCGCCATCACAGCAATCAGCTTCTTCATCTCTTCCGCTCCTTGGTCCCTCAGGGACCGGTTGGTTCTACCCGCCGCATCACCATGACGCGGAGGGCAAGGCTCTTGCCGGAGTTTCGATCGTCTGTAGCTTTCGGGCCTCCGACCTGCCCGCAAGCCTCCATTCACTCGAGTACAGCAGGCTCACACTGCATTCACGGCTCTCGATCGCTTCTCTCGCCCCCATCCCCGGGCCCCGAAGGGCCCGGGGAAAGGCAGCGGTTGGTGCATCCGGGAACTACTTGCGGCGACGGCGGATGACCGCCGCGGCGCCGCCCAGGCCCACCAGCAGCATCGTGGTCGGCTCGGGGATCGGCGTGACGGACTCGTCGCTGTAGCTGCTGCCGAAGTTGCCCTTCAGCGTCGTCAAGTCCTGAAGGTCGACTTGGCCGTCACCGTTCAGGTCGGCTTCGCCCCAGTACGTGCCGGTGCCGAAGTTGCCCTTCAGCGTCGTCAAGTCCTGAAGGTCCACCTGCCCGTCCAAGTTCGCGTCGCCCATGACGGTCTCCAGGATGCCGAACATCTCCTGCAGGTCGGCATCGCTGACGGCCAGGTCGTCGTTCAGGTCGCAGGACCCATCCGTGCCGACGGCCTGATCGATGTCCGTCAGGTCGGTCGTGCTGTGGATGTTCTGCTGGAGGTAGCTGATGTCGTAGCCGTTGATAACATTATCCGCACCGGTCGGGGCGGCCCCGATGGACGGACCGGCAACGCTGCCGGCAATGTCCGCGCGGGAGTCGCCGGCGGCGTACGTGCCGTTGGCCTTCGTCGTGCCGAAGTAGTTGCCGGTGCCGTTGCTGGCGGCGTCGGCCAGGTCCACCAGCGTGAAGCCGACCTTGCGGTCCAGCCACTTGCCGAACTGGCTGCTCTTGTCGGCCGAGTTCTCGACCGTCGTGCCGTTGACGGTGGTGCTGAAGTTCTCATCCACCATCGCCAGGCCGTCGGCGAAGTAGCGCACGTCTTCGGCGTCGAAGTCGCCATCGCCGTTGAAGTCGCCGATCACTTCGACGATCACGTAGTCGCCGTTCTGGCTGCCGGCGGCGCCGCCGTGATTAATGCCCGCCTCGAAGCCGCGGGGGTTCTTGACGGCGGAGATCATCTTCTCGACGTCATAGGCGTCACGGACGCTGTCGTACTTGAAGTCGCCCATCAGGGCGTTGCGTGCGGCCAGGTCTCCGGAGGCAACCTGGTCGCTGTTGGCGTCGATGTAGTAGGCGCCGGTGGTGCCGTCGCTGTACGTCGCGCCGCCGGTCAGCGCCTTACGGGCCGGCACGTGGCCCGCCGCGTTCACCGTGCCGTAGCCGGCCAGCGGAATCGGGTTGCCGCTGCCGTCAACGCCGAGGCCCAGGTTGTTGTTGGCGGCGATGTAGTCGTACAGGTTCTGGTTGAACGTGCTGTTCGTCGCCCAGCTCGTCGGGTCCGTCAGATTCGGGGCCTTGGTCAGGGCGTCAGTCGGGAAGAAGTTCTTCGCCAGATACTCACCCGGCATGTTGCCCTGCTCGTCGGCTCCCGGACTGCCGCTGAAGTCGCGGAGGGACTGGACGATGTTCATGATGTACTTGGCCGCTTCCACGTTCTTCATGGGCTGGTCCGTGCCGCTGGCGGCGACGGTGTTGGTGGAGGCGTCCCAGGCGTAGCCGTCGGTGTCGCCATCGGTGCTGTCGGCGAACGGATTGCCCGCGGTGGCCATCGTCTCCGGGCCGCCGATGCGGTACTCCGCGTCCAGAATCGTCTGAACGCCCGGACGGACGTAATTGGCGTCGCCGGTCATCTTCACGTTGAGAATCTCGAACTTGCCGCTGTTCTGGCCCACGGCGCCCTTGCCTTCCAGGCCCTGGTAACCCACGGCCATGCGGTTGTTCGCCAGGCGGGCGACCATGCGGCTGGAACTGCTCATGTTGTTGACCTTGTGGTCCGGCCCGAGGGCATCCAGGCCGCTGTCCTTCTCCTTGGCGCCGACATTGTCGCCCACGCCGTAGGACGGGTCCACGCCGATGGAGTTCATAGAGCCGTTGCGCGTGCCGGAGCCGCTGTCGCGGGTGGCTGCCACCAGGTTCTCGCCGTTGGGCATGCGGCCGGTGACGAAGAGGCTCTGGAGTTCCGCCTGCGTCACGTTCTCCAGGCCGGTGCCGCGGTTGGCGATGATGGCCATCGGAACGAAGGTGATCGGCGTGTCATAGACGCTGATCGGCTGGGTTGGATCGCTGGCGTCGTACTGGCCCGGCGTCGTGGTCAGGTTGGTCAGCGTCTTGATCTTCTGGCTCTGACCGGTGGTGCTGACGGCGGCGTTGGTGCCGTAGCCGGCCTGGGTGGGCTTCTTGCTCCACGCGCCGGCGGCGCTGGTGTTCTGGACGAACCAGGTCGTCGGCACGTCCATCACGGCGATATCGGCCGGGCCGGCGGTGATGATCGTGCTCGGCACATTATTCACCTTGGTCCCGCCCGCGTTCGGCGACCATTGGTACCGGTTGGTGATGCCCGGGTCGGCGCTGTCGGTGTACGTCGGCGCGGCCTTGTACCAGGTGTCCAGGGCGGCCAGGCCGTTGCCGGAGCCGACGCCGCGGTAGGTGACGGCCCAGACCGGGCTAATGGCGCTGCCGGTGTACGTCGTGGCCAGTTGCTGGAGGGCGAAGCTGTTGGAGTCGAAGCCGTAGATGCCATTGCTGTCGGCATCGATCCAGTCGTTCGTCGCCGCGGCGGCGCGGAAGAAGTTCTCGAACAGCGTCGCGCCGTTGATGTTCACCTGCCCGCCGCTGGGCGTGATGTTCTGCGCGGAGGCCGCGCCGGCGATGACGGTCATGGCCAGGACGGCCAGCGTCAGTTTCTTCGAAAGTCCTATCATGTTCAGGCTCTCTTTCCGGGTCCTCTGGGGACCTCTCTTTTCGGTTGGGGGCCGCGCCACTGCGCGGCCCGTACTCCCTCGGTTTTCACTCCGGCAATCTCTGCTCTACGGACAGGGCTTCTCGTGCGAAAGGCGCCTCCTTTCCGGGGCCTCGTGCTGCCCCTACTTGACCTCGTTGTGACCGGTTACGCTGTAGTACTTCTCGCCCCACTGGCGATTCTCCAGGGTCTTCAGGAGCCTCTCCGTGACGACGTGGCCGTCGCAGAAGAGGAAGTTCGTGTAATCGCCCCATTCGTCCGCTTCGTCTCGGCCGATGTGGTGGCGGCCCACGGCGTTCAACTCCGTGCCTCGGGCGCCGTCGATCGCGCCCAGGGGGTTCTGCTTCAGCGTCTCCATCTTGAGGAGGTTGAAGTTGTCGCCGTCCGCCTCGTACTTGAAGCCCGGGGAATCCGTGGCGTATTCGTCGTAGCCGGTGCCCACGTGGTAGAACGGGTTGACCGGGCGGTGGCTCTTGCTCTTGAGCTTGCCGCCGCTTTCCACGGCGACCGCGCGCCAGTCTTCGAAGAACTCGGTGACGAGGATGGTGCTGCCGGCCTGGACGATCTCGTCCGGGGAGACCAGGCGGTTGACGCGGTGGCCGGTGGAGTAACCGGGGAACTTGTTGCGCGGCATGATGGCGGCGTTGGCGGTGAAGGCCGTCACGTCCGCCTGGCGGTCCGCAATGCGCCCCCCGCCGGTGTTGCCGTCGTCATCCGCCTGGCCGCTCTGCCACGTTCCGTCGGAGCCCGGGTTCGTGCGGGGAGCGCCCCCCGCCTGATGGCCCGGACAACTGAACGCCTTGTCGGTCAGGCCGCTGGACCCCAGCAGGTGGTGAGACCAGTGCTGATAGCCGTTGGCCTTGGAGGCGTCCTGCTCGTTGGGGTTGCAGCCCCAGGTTCCATCGGCCTTCGGATAGACGTAGCTCGGCGGGTAGCGGTCCGACCGGGCGCTGTAGATGGCGATCTGCTTGCCGATGGAGCTGAGGTTCGCCGCGCAGGTCGAGGTCTGGGCCATTTTCTTTGCGGCGTTGATGCTCGGCAGCAGGATGCTGACCAGCAGCGCGATGATCGCGACGACAACGAGCAGTTCAATCAGGGTAAATGCCTTCTTGCGGTTCATGGTCGAGTTCACCTTCTGTGCCCCTTCGAGTGTCTTGGGCCCTGCGTCTCTGTAGGCAGGGCCGGTCAGGATTCTTCCGGCCGCACGCGCGCTGCTACCGCGCGGAGTGCAGACCGGACGTACGTACGATGGGTCTTCCGCTGACCCATTTGCCGCATGGATGGTAAGCCTGCCCCGTTAAGCCGGATTGAGCGCCCAATATAAACTGCGCTGAAGTTTCGCTAAGGCATTGTCAGTGTCATGGATAGAAGAACCCCCCGGCCACGGGGGCCTAAGGACACGCCCGTGGCGACTGGCCAACGGCAGGCGCCGGAAACTTGGAACCAGGGCAATAGGGGTGCGGCCACAGCCTCGCCAACGGCAAGGCGCTTGGCGCTTGGGACCAGGCAACAGGCGCAGCCGCATCGCTCGCCTGCCGCAAGCGAGCGTTGTGGCCGTCTATTCCGCAATCCGCACCCCCGCAATCGCGTTCGCCGTCCGGCTCTTCCGCACGGGGCGGGCATCTGCTATCCTGTCTCGTTCGGGACGATGGCGAGATGTTCGTATTGACAGGAGCCCCCATGCCGCGGAACGCAGTGCAGAAGATACTGACGGAGCACCTGGTCGAAGGCGAGGCGACCGCCGGCGCGGAAGTCGGCCTGCGCATCGACCAGACCCTCACCCAGGACGCCACCGGCACCACCGCCTTCCTGCTGTTCGAGGCGATGGGCGCGCCGCGCGTGAAGACGGAGGTGTCCGTCAGCTACGTGGACCACAACCTGGCCCAGTTCGGGCCGGAGAACCACAACGACCACCTGTACCTCCAGTCCATCTCGCGCAAGGTCGGGGCGTGGCACTCCCGCCCGGGCAACGGCATCTGCCACCAGGTGCACCTGGAGCGGTTCGGCGCGCCGGGAAAGACGCTCCTGGGCTCCGACAGCCACACGCCCACCGGCGGCGGAATCGGCATGGTCGCCATGGGCGCCGGCGGGCTGGACGTGGCCGTGGCGATGGGTGGCGGGGCGTTCTACACGGCCTGGCCGCGGGTCATCGGCGTGGAGCTGAAGGGCCGCCTGCCGGAGTGGGTGGCCGCCAAGGACATCATCCTCCGCCTGCTGAGCGTGCTGACCACGCGCGGCAACGTCGGCTGCATGGTGGAGTACTGCGGCGAGGGCGTGGCGTCGCTGCCGGTCCCCGCCCGCGCCACCTGCACGAACATGGGCGCGGAGCTCGGCGTCACGTGCAGCGTGTTCCCGTCGGATGAGAACACGCGGCAGTTCCTCCAGGCCCAGGGCCGCGGGGAGCAATACCGCGAGCTGACGGCCGAGGAGGGCGCGAGCTACGACCGCATCACCAAGCGCCTGCACGCGGAGAACGACGCGGCGACCATCGAGAACATCCGGCGCTACTGCGAGGGCGTGCAGGTCGGCCCGGCCGGCGAGGACGGCCACGCGGAAGTCAGCTTCGACCGCGTGGTGATCGACCTGGCGTCCCTCGAGCCGCTGGCGTCGATCTCCCCCAGCCCGGACAACATTCACCCCGTCGCATCCAAGGCCGGCACGAAGGTCTCGCAGGTGATCATCGGCTCCTGCACGAACAGCAGCTACCAGGACCTCATGACCGTGGCCGCGGCGCTGAAGGGCCGCACCGTCTGTGCGGGCGTGGAGGTCGGCATCGCCCCCGGCAGCAAGCAGGTGCTGGAGATGATCGCCGCCAACGGGGCGCTGACGGACCTGATCGCCGCCGGCGCGCGGCTGCTGGAGAGCGGCTGCGGGCCGTGCATCGGGCAGGGGTTCAGCCCGGCCGAGGGCGCCGTGAGCCTGCGCACGTTCAACCGCAACTTCGCCGGGCGCAGCGGAACCAAAGGCGACACGGTGTACCTCTGCTCGCCGGAGACGGCCGTCGCCGCGGCGATCACCGGCGTGGTGACGGACCCCCGCACGCTCACCGAGTGCGGCATCCCCTGCCCGCGGGTCGACGCGCCGCAAAGCTTTCTGATCGACGACAACATGCTCCAGCCGCCGCTGCCGGAAGAGCAGGCGGCGAAAGCGGAAATCCTCCGCGGCTCGACCATCGTCAAGCCGCCGGCCGGCGAGCCGCTGGCCGATACGCTCCACGGCACGGTGCTGATCCGCGTGACGGACAAGATCACCACGGACCACATCATGCCCGCCGGGGCGCTGCTGAAATACCGCTCCAACGTGCCGGAGTACGCCAAGTACGTGTTCGACTGCTTCAACGAGCCGGGCGAGCCGACGTTCGCCGAGCGGGCGCTGTCCGTCAAGGGCGACGGGCGAGCGGGCGTCATTGTCGCCGGCGACAGCTACGGCCAGGGCTCCAGCCGCGAGCACGCGGCCCTGTGCCCGATGTACCTCGGCGTGCGGGTGGTGATCGCCCAGACCATCGAGCGCATCCACCAGGCGAACCTGGTGAACTTCGCCATCCTGCCGCTGCGCTTCGCGGACCCGGCCGTCTATGCCCAACTGGACGCCGAAGACGAACTGCTGATCGAGGGCGTCGAGGCGGCGATCCGCTCGGCCGACGCGATTGTCGTGCGGAACGAGACGAAGGGCTTCGACTTTGTATGCGAGATCACCCTCGCCCCCCGGCAGCGGAAGATCCTCGCGGCCGGCGGGCTGCTGAACTACACGCGGGAGAACGCGGGCGGATGACGGCGGCCCGGCAGCCCATCATCACGGTGTTCGGCTCGTCTGTGCCGGAGGAAGGCAGCCCCGCCTACGCCACGGCGATGCGGACCGGGAAGGTGCTGGCGGCCGGCGGCTACGGCATCGCCAACGGAGGCTACGGCGGGGTGATGGAAGCCTCCGCCCGCGGCGCCAAGGAAGCGGGCGGCCGGACGGTGGGTGTGGTATGCTCTACTTGGAAGTCTCGCCCGAACAAGTACATTGACGATATCGAGCGAACCGGAAGCCTTCCGGAGCGTCTGGAACGGTTGATCGAGATCGGCCGAGCGGGTTACGTGGTTCTTCCCGGCGCCACCGGCACGCTGGCGGAACTGGCGATGGTGTGGGAGTTGATGTGCAAACGCCTGCTGCCGAAGCGACCGCTGGTGTGCGTGGGAGCGTTCTGGCGGCCGCTGATCGAGATGATGGTGTCCGAGCGGCCGGCCGGGGCGGCGTACGTAGAGACCGTGCCGAGTCCGGACGAACTGGCCCGCTGCTTTCCGGCGCGCCGAGACGACTGAAGGGCCGCCGGGGATTGGATCTGACGTGATGCGAGCGAACCTGTTCACAATCCGCCGAGCCTTGCTGGCCGGGGCGCTGCTTCTGGGCGGCTGCGGAGAGGCCGCCCAGCAGTTCCGCGCGTGGATGCAGCAGTTCGAGCAGCCGCGCACGGCCGCCACGCAACCGGCCGAGCAGCCCACGACCCGCCCCGCCGAGGATGGCGATGACGAACTGGCCGGGCTGCTGCTGGACCGCCCGCGGGTGCCCGTGACCACCGCCCGGGGGGAAGAGCCGAAGCCCCCCCCCGCCCCTACCGGCCCGGCGCCCGTCAACGGCAGCGTGGTGGTGGACCGCCGCTGCACGCTCACACGCGAGCGGCCGGGGGGCTGGTGGGAACTGCACTTCGAGCCGGAAGAGGATTCGCCGGATCTGCCGGCGCTCCGCGTGCTGCCGAACCTGCTGCTGGAGGAACTCGCCGACCGCCATGAGTCCGACCCGGACACGGCCTACCGCGTGACCGGCGAGGTGCATGTGCACGAGAGGGCGGGTTACATCCTGCTGCGCCGGGCGACGGTGCTGGCCAAGGAGGCCCCTTCCGCCCCGTCGCCGCCGGCCGAGACGCAAGCGGCGGTCGATGCGGCCACACAACCGGCCGCAACCCGCCCGGCCGAGGGAACGGCGGAGGATGTGATGGCCAGGCTGCTCGCCGATCGGCCGGACATGCCGGTGGTCACCGCCCGGCCCGCCGCCCAGGGCCCGGCCGATGCGCCCTCCGTCGCGCCCACGCGGAACGAGAGCACGCTGACCTCCGGCCGGAGCGGGCTGGTGGTGGACCGGCTGGTTTACGTGCTGCCGAAGGACACGGGCAAGCTGTGGGTGGCACGGTTCGCCTCCGACAACACCCTCCGCGAGCCGCCTCTCCGCCTGATGCCCTGCCTGAAGTTGCAGCAAACGCAGGCGGCCGTGCGGGCCAACAGGAACAAGCAGATCCAGTGGCGCGTCACCGGCGAGGTGACGCAGTACCGCGGCAAGAGATACCTGCTCATCCGCAAGATTCTGCCCGAACGAGAGATGGGGCAGTTTTAGCGATTTCCAATTGTCAATTGCCGATTGGATTGGGTCAGTTGGGCGGTCCGTCGTTCTGTTCCGGGCCGGGACCAATCGTCAATCGTCTATGAGGACGACCGGTGTCCTTGACTTACCCGTACCTGCTCCTGGCCCTTCTGCCCGTCGCCGCCGTCGCGGCGTGGGCCTTGCTGCGCCGCCGGCGGCAGAAAATGGTCGTCGGCAGCCTCCACCTGTGGAGGCGGGCGCTGGAGAGCCTGGACCGCTCGGCCCGCAAGAGCAGCCGCCGCGTGACGACGAGTTGGCTGCTGCTGTTGGCGGGCGCCGTGGCGGCCGTGTTGGCGGCGGCCGGGCCGCGGGCGGGCGTGCAGGCCCCCCGGCGCCGCGTGGTGATGAGGCTCATCCCCTCGGCCGGCATGACCCACGGAGACAACCTGCGGACGGCCGCCGGGGCCGTGCTGGACCGGCTCGGGCCGATGGATGAAGTGTGGCTCGTCCGGCCGGAGCTGACCGGCGGAGCGACGGGGTGGCTCTCGCCGAAAGAGGCCCGCAAGGCGGTTGAGCAAGTGGACCGGTTGCCAGCCAGCGCGGCGGACCTGAGTGTGCCGCCGGCCCCGTCCGACGCCCAGCACGTGTACACATTCCGCCCGGCCGGGCTTGCCGGCGGGCCGGGGCCGAGAGAGACGATCATCGAGATCGAGCGCGGCACGCTTGCTCAGCTTGCGGCGGCCGGCGCCGAGCGGCTGCCGGAAGGCGGCGTGGAGATATTCGCTTCGGCGCGATCGGGAGCGGGCGGCGGGTCGGCCATCGTCCACAAGCTGCGCGTGGGCGGCGACGGGCAAGTGGTGCGCGACAGGCACACGCGGGAGCGATTGCTTGCGGACGGGACGGCCCGCGTCGTGGCGCGCGTCGAAGACGCCCCGGCCGTGGGGCTGGAAATTGTCATACCCGCGGGCGACCCCGGCCTGGACGCTCCGGCGAGGGCGTGGTTCGTGCGCCGGCCCGGCGGCAGCGTGAAGGTTTCCATCGTCGGCCGAGACGAGCCGCTGGTGCGGAGGTTCATCGCCATCGACCCGGCGCTGGAGTTGGTCGCGGACGCCAGCGATGCCGACGTGGTGGTCGCCAACGCGGCCGACGCCCCGGCCGGCAAGCCCGCCCTGGTAATCAACCCGCCGACCGCCCCGAGCGGCTGGCGCGCCGGCCAGCCGGTCGGCCCGGTGCTGCTGCGGGATGCGGACATCGCCTCGGATGACCCCATCCTCGAGCACGTGGACCTCTCCGGCATCGCGGTGCGGCGGGTGCGGCCGTGGATCGCCTCCGGCAGCCCGCCGCAGCGGCGGCCGGCCTCGCTGGATGGAGACGGCCTGCTCCTCGCCGAGCAGCCCGTCGACGGGCCGAAGCGCATCTTCGTGGCGTTCGACCTGGCGGAGGAGAACACGAATTTCGGCGCGAGCGAGGCGTTCGTGATCTTCCTGGCCAACGCGATGGAGTTCCTCGCGCCGGACTCGGCGCGGCGCGGCGTGCGGTATGAGTCCATCTCGCCGATCCAGGCGGGGCCGGTGGAGGCCTGGCGACGCGTCGATGGCGAGCAGGCGCCACAAGGTCCGCTGCCTTGGCCGGGGCTGTACAGGGACGCGGATGGCGCGCTGCATGCGGTGAACCTGCTCGGCGTTCGCGCGGCCGAGCCGAACACGCCTTCTCACAAGGCGGCGGCCGCCGCGCCGCTGCCCGAGCCCATGCCGGCCGGGGCGGAAATCCTGCTCTGGCCGTGGTTATCCGCCGCGGCGCTACTATGCTGGTTAATGGGGTGGGCGCTGCGTGTTAATGGCTCGCGGTAGATTGCGGACCTTGGTTTTTGGATTGAGACCATGCCGGACACACACGATGCGATGCTATGGGAGAAGCTCGACGGACAGAAGGTCCGCTGCGACCTGTGCGGCCACCGTTGCGAAATTGCCGCCGGCCAGTACGGCATCTGCCGCGTGCGGGAGAACGTGGCCGGGCAGTTGAGGACGCACAGCTTCGGCCCGCTGGTGGCGCTGAACCCGGACCCGATCGAGAAAAAGCCGCTGTTCCACTTCCTGCCCGGCACGCGCAGCCTTTCCATCGCCGCGGCCGGGTGCAACTTCCAGTGCGAGTTCTGCCAGAACTGGCAGATCAGCCAGTCGCCGCGAGAGCAGCCGGACATGCGGGGCGGGCATGCGGTCAGCCCGCCGCAGATCGTCTCCGCGGCGCGGCAGTTCGACTGCGCGTCGATCAGCTACACCTACACGGAGCCGACGATCTTCTTCGAGCTGGCGTACGAGACGGCCCGCCTCGCCCGGGGCGAGGGGCTGGGCAACTGCTTCGTGTCCAACGGGTACATGACGCGGGCGGCCATCGAGAAGATCGCCCCCCACCTCGACGCGATCAACGTGGACCTCAAGGCGTTCCGCGACGAGACCTACCGGCGGATCATGAAGGCCCGGCTCCAGCCGGTGCTGGACTCGCTCAAGGCGCTCGTGGAGGCGGGGATCTGGGTGGAGGTCACCACGCTGGTGGTGCCGGGCATGAACGACTCGCCGGAGGAACTGGGCGACATCGCGGCGTTCATCGCCACGGAGCTCGGGCCCGACGTGCCGTGGCACGTGTCGCGGTTCCACGCGGACTACAAGATGGACGACGGCGTCACCACGCCGCTGTCCACGCTGCAACTCGCCTGCGAGAAAGGCCGCCAGGCCGGGCTGCGGCACATCTACTGCGGCAACGTGCACGGCCAGGCGGATGAGCGCACATACTGCCCGAACTGCGGGGCGGTGGTGATCGACCGGGCGGGCTTCAGCATCCGCGCAGTCAACATAAAGGAGAACGCCTGCCCGGCATGCGGACAGGCGATCTCCGGAGTGTTTGAGTTGTAGCGCGGTCTATCGGCGGCCACTGCGGCCGGCGTACGGCTTCCGCGGCTACTTCTTCTTGCGGCGGTTCCGGCGCTCGCGGCGCTTCTTGGAACCGATCTTTCTTCTTCGTCTGGACTTTGCCATTCAAACTCCCTTTGCGTCTCGGTCGCATGCACTTGTGCCCCGCGTGTACCGCACCGCGAAGACCACCCACACGGCAAACCCCCATTGTACCGGATGCGCCGCGGCGTGTCACGGCAAAAGCTGACCCCACTGCGATCGCGAAGCGATGCAAACTGCGATGGTAGTGCTTGCGAATCCGACGCACGCCCGCTACAATACTCGGCTTTCCCGCAGACAGAGAATCGGCCAACGCCAGGGAGCCCGCCATGGGACGCCGCCGCGAACGCAAAGACCGCAGACTGGAAAACCAGATCGAAACCCGCGCCAAGAACGCCGGCCGCAAGGCCAAAGAGCGCATCCGCCGCGCCAAGAGGGAAGAAGCCAAGGTGCAGCGCCGCACGGAGAAGGCCCCCGCCTAGAACCGACTTCCAAGCCCCATGGAAGGCCCGCGCCGCTGTGGCCCGCCCCGCTACGGAATCAGCTTCGCGTAGAGGTTGCGGTGGAAGACCTTCGGCATCCGCCCGCCGCGCAGTCGAAACACCGCGCGGTGCAGGCACCAGTTGGCCGCCGCTCGCGCCTTGCCGGAAAGGCTCTGCATGCGGAACTGGTTGAGGAACTCCACGCCGGTGAAGCCCGCCTGCCGGGCCGCCTGCCGCAGGCTCGCATCCGTCAGGGGCGTGCAATGGGTCAGGTCGTCGGCAAAATGGCCGGCCCCGCCCAGGCAGTTCCAGTTCGGCGCGCGGACGATCGCGCAGCCGCCCGGTTCGATCACCTTTCGCACGCCGGACAGAAAGGCCGCCACCTGCTCGCGCGGGATGTGCTCCAAGAGGTTCATCAGGAACACCACGGAGAATCGCCGGCCGCACGCGGCGAGGTACTCCGTCGCGTCTGCCCGCACGAATTCCGCCTCCACGCGTTGGCGAGCCACCTCCAGCAGCGGGCCGCATGCATCCACGCCGACCACGTCCTCCGCTACGTCGCGCCGCAGGTAGTAGGCCAGCATGCCGCTGCCGCAGCCGAGGTCCAGGCAACTGGAAACCGGCGCCTCCGCCAGCACGACCGCCAGCTTGCGGCGATAACCGCGGGCGGCTTTCTCGTAATTGGCGAGATCCGGCGCGTGGCGGGTGAGGTAGTAGTCTTCGTAGCCGCGGGGAGATTGGCCCGGCGCATCGTTCATGGGCGAGATTGTATCTGCCGGAGATTGGCCTTGTCCACGCCGGGCGGGAACCGGCGAGCCGATATTGCGCTTCCGCCCCTCCGATGACCAACGCCCGCGGTTCCAGCGCCGCGCCGCCAGCGACGGTCCTTGACACTCCGCCCGGCCGCGCCTACCCTTATGCGGCTGTTCGAACGGGACGGATTCCATGGATGATGAACGGCTTGCGGTGGCGGTGATCGGTCTGGGTGTGTTCGGCCGACAAACGCTGCGCGCCCTGGTGCAAGGCCGGCGCACCCGCGTGGTCGGCGTGGCCGACAAAGACCCGTCCGTGGCCGAGGAGGCCGGCCGCGAGTTGGGCATTCCGCATTTCAGCGACAACCGCTCGCTCCTGGCGCAAAGCCGCCCGGCCGCCGTGTTCCTCGCCGTACCGCCGATGCACGGGCCGGAACTGATCGAGACCTGCGCCCGGCGCGGCATCCACGTGTGGAAGGAGGCCCCCCTCGCCCGCACCGCCGAAGAGGCCGCCGCCATGGTCCGCCGCATGGAGCAGGCCAAGCTCAAGTTCGCCGTCGGCACGCAACGGCGTTTCGCGGCCGGCTACCGCCGGGCGAAGAAGCAGATGCCGCGGCTGGCGCCGGTGTACCTCGCCCGGTCGCATTACCTGTTCAACTGGGGGCCGCGGCTGGGGTGGCGCGGCGACCGGGCCTCCGCCGGCGGCGGCGCGCTGCTGGAACTGGGCTATCACTGCGTGGACCTGTTGAACTGGCTGCTGGGCCTGCCGGAAGAGGTCTACGGGCTGAGCATCGGCGGCAAGCGGGTGGCCGAGACCGGCCCGGATGGAGAGCCGCTGCCCGTGTACGACACCGACGACACCGCCGCGGCCGTCTGCCGGTGGAGCACGGGCGCCATGGCCACCGTGGTCACCACGCGCACCTCCGGGCCGGTCAGCGAGAAACTGCACGTGCACGGGCGCGGCGGCTCGCTGGCGGCCGACGGGGAGAGTTGCCTGCTGCGAGACTCCGACGGCAACGTGCTGGACCGCATGGAGGACGAGCCGCGGCCGCTGGCGGTGTTCGGCCGGCAGGCGGAGGCATTCGCCCAGGCCGTGATCGAAGACGCGGCGACCTACGAGTGCTCCGCGCGAGAGAACCTGCTGAACCAGGCGGTGATCGACGCGATCTACCTTTCCAATCGCACCGCCTCGCCGGAAAGCCCTCGCCGGCTGCTCCGCAACTGCGGGCTGGAGGTCGAAGACTGCCTCCGCCAAGTGCCGGAAGATGCCGATTCCCCCGGCAGGGCGCCGCAGACCGATCCGCAGGAACACCTGGAGACAGGCGACGCTCTAAACCATTAGAAAGACTAAAGTTGCATTCGTCTTGTCCTCCATTTGCGTCCTCTTCGGCTCTGATGCAGCTGCGGGCTGGACGGAATAGGAATGTCTGTATCTCCATAGGATGCAATGGGTTGAGACTCATATGGGGCACGGGGGCTGCATAACTTGCAAGTCATTTCAAAAAAGACACTTACGTTCTTCGGTAGAAATGTGCCTTCGCCGGGCGGATTCTTTGACACCCTCTCTCGCCCCTGCTATACTTCTGCCTGTTGCGGGAGAAGCAATCGGCCTCACCGGCCGAGAATCGATACCGGCTGTTTTCCAGCCGTGGCAACCTCCGATTTGCGAAGAAGCTTTCGTGGGTCGGAGGTTTTTCTTTGCGCCGGCCGAGATGGGCGGGAATCTGCTCAGGTGCGGGGCGTCAGCGGCGCAAGCGGCCAATCTGCGCGCTTGACGCAAACGGCGGGCCGGGGTACAAGGTCGGATTCGTTATCTCGGCATATGCCGCCTGAACAGGAGCAAGACATGGCAGAATTGAAGATCTTCTACGACAAGGACGGCTCGCTGGCGCCGCTGAAGGGCAAGACCGTCGCCGTTTTCGGCTTCGGCAGCCAGGGCCACGCCCACGCCCAGAACCTGCGCGACAGCGGCGTAAACGTGATCGTGTCGGAACTGGAAGGCACGCACAACCACAAGCTGGCCGTGGAGGCCGGCTTCCAGCCCGTCTCGGCCGCGGAGGCCACAAAGCAGGGCGACCTGCTGATCATCACCCTCCCCGACGAGGTGCAGGCCAAGGTGTACCAGAAGGACATCCAGCCGAACCTCACGGCCGGCAAGACGCTGGGCTTCTGCCACGGCTTCAACATCCGCTACGGCTGCATCGTGCCGCCGGAGGGCGTGAACGTGGTGATGATCGCCCCGAAGGGCCCCGGCCACACCGTTCGCTCCTGCTACGAGGAAGGCAGCGGCGTGCCGACGTTGATCGCCGTGGAGAAGGACGCCACCGGCGACGCGCACGACATCGCCCTGGCGTGGGGCATCGGCATCGGCGGCGGCCGGGCCGGCATCATCGAGACCACCTTCACCGAAGAGACGGAGACCGACCTCTTCGGCGAGCAGACCGTCCTCTGCGGCGGCCTGACGAGCCTGGTGAAGGCCGGCTTCGAGGTGCTCACCGAGGCCGGCTACCAGCCGCACATCGCGTACTTCGAGGTGCTGCACGAGCTGCTGCTGATCATCAAGCTCATGGCCGAGGGCGGCATCAGCTACATGCGGTACAGCGTGTCCAACACCGCCGAGTGGGGCGACCTGCACGTCGGCCCGCGGATTGTCGACGAGCACGTGAAAGAGAACATGAAGAAGGCCCTCGCGGCCATTCAGGACGGCAGCTTCGCCAAGCAGTGGCTCGCCGAGTGCGAGGCCGGCAAGCCGAACTTCCGGAAGCTCTACGAGGCGGACAAGAACCACCCGGTCGAGGTGGTCGGCAAGCAGCTCCGCGCGATGTTCTCCTGGATGGAAGCGAAGGAAGTGCCGGAAGACTGAGCGGCCAGAGATCAGAACTCAGCGCGGCGTTCGCCCAATGGGGTGGACGCCGCGTTTTGTTTCTGCCGGGCGTGCGGAACGGCCCGCCCATATGCTATAGTGCCTGACCATGCGTGGTTTGCGATACAGAAATGCGATCCTCCTCACCACCGCCCTGGCGGCCGCGGCGTTGGCCCCGGCCGGCTGCGGGAAGAAGAAGACCGCCCCGCCGGCGCCCTACCTGGCCCGGCAGATGGAAGGCATGGGGGTCGTCGAGGTGGCCTATAGCGGCCCTCGCCGAGAGGACCTGGTGGAGGACCTGCTCCGCACGTCCGACCAGTTCACTCAGTCGCCGCAATTCGTCCTCCGCCCATGGCCGGCGGAGAAGGGGTCGCGGCTGCTGCTGCACTTTGACGCCACCAGCGAGAACGTCAGCCGTTTCACGCTGTTGCACCAGGAACTGCTGCGGCGCGGGTACGTGCCGGCCTCGACGCAGATCCGCGCCTACAGCCTCCGTCCGGAGCCGGACACCGCCCGTCGGCGGGCGGAGATAGTGGCCGAAGTTCGCAACCAGATCGATCGCCGATTGCGGGAGAGCATCGCGGACCTTCATCCGGACGGCAAGGCCGCCGAGAACCAGTTGGCCTACTGGATAGGCCGGAGAACGCCCGGCTACATCCGCGTGGAGTTCTCTCCCATCACCGCGGAAATGGCCTGGAGCCGGTTTCACCACCCAGGCATGCGGCGGCACGTTCTGCCGACCCTCGGCCTGGCCGTGACGGTGCTCGTGCAGCCGGATGCCACGAAGTGGGGCGCTGACGCCGAAGCCATCATTTCCGAGGCCCTCCGCCCCCTGCTGGAGGCGGACCCCAGGGCGTACCGGCAGGCCGGCTGACCTGCCCGCCGCGCCGCTGGGTTCTTCGGCCTGACGGTATTCCGGGCTCATCTCTCCGCCCGTGTGGTTCCCGGACCATGGTGGCGCTACAATAAGCAGGGCCGCAATACCCGGCCCGCGCTGGGCGCGTGAACATGGGCACACAGGCAGACAAGGAGACAAGCCGCACCTCCCCCCCGCCGGCCGAGGCGCAAAGCCGCGTGTTGGTGGTGGACGACGAGTTTGCCGTGCGGATGCTGCTGGCGAATGTCTTGAAGCGGGAATGCGATTGCGAAGTGATGGAGGCCACCGACGGCCTGGACGCCCAGCCGATCCTCCTTCGCGAGCACCCGGACGTGGTGGTCACGGATCTGCGAATGCCCCGCATGGGCGGGCTGGCCCTCCTGCAATGGGCCACGGAGAACGGCCTGCGGCCGGTCTGGATTATCCTGTCGGGGGCCGGGTCTTTCCGTGACGCGGTCAAGGCCATCCACCTCGGCGCGTTCGACTACATCCCCAAGCCGATGGAGAGCAACGATTCGCTCGTGATCACCGTTCGCAACGCCCTTCGCCAGCGGAAACTGGAGCGGGAGCGCGCCCGGCTCCTGCGCGAGGTCGAGCAGCGCAACACCCGCCTCCGCAGCCAGGTATGCCATCTGGACCGCGCCTGCCGGCTGCTCAGCGAGCAGGCGAAGACCATCGAGCAGGACCTGCACCGGGCCGAGCGCATCCAGCGGGCGCTGTTGCCGCAACACCCCCCGGCGATGGAGGGGCTGGCGTTTCATTCCGCCTACCGCACCAGCCGGCACGTCGGCGGAGACCTGTACGACATCCTCCCCATCGGCCCGCGGCAGGTGGCGTTTTACGTGGCGGACGCCGCCGGGCACGGCGTTTCGGCGGCCATGCTGTCGGTGCTGCTGAAGAACCGCATCTGCCCGTGCGAGGGGCGTCCGCCCCGGCCCCGCCAGCCGCGCGACGTGCTGGAAGACCTCAACCGCTGCCTGGTGGCCGAGTGCAAGGCCCCGGGACTGTTCATCACCTGCGCCTACGGCCTGCTGGAGGGCGAACCGCGGCGGCTGACGGTCGCCTCGGCCGGGCACTGCCCCGCCCTGCTGGCCCGGCCGGATGGAGCGATCGAGAGCATCGAACACACCGGCCCGGCCATGGGCCTGCGCGCTGACGCCCGCTACGAACAATGCGAGTCGCCCTTTGGCGAGGGGGCTCGGCTGCTGCTCTATACCGACGGCCTGCTGGATGCGCTCGCCGCCCAGGCCGCCGGCGGGGTCGAGCGGCTTTGCGATCTGCTGCGGGGGGATCGCGGGGCCGGAAAGGATCTCGTGGGGCGGGTTCTTTCCGCCGCCGGCGGCGAACCCCACGCGGATGACATGACCGTGCTGCTGGTGGCAGCCGCCGGGGAGCCGTCCTCCCTGGACCACGGGCAGCAGAGGGATGTATCTGCCGAGCCGCCGGCCGAGACCGCCGCGGAGGGCGATGGCGGCCTGCTGGTGGGAGAGCGGGACGGACGGTTCGTCGTGAGTGTGGAAGGCAAGGGAGACTGGACGCATTCCACGGTTTTGCACGACGCATGCCAGGACGTGCTGGAAGAAGGGCAAGCCGTTCGGATGGACCTGTCGCACTGCCCGCAGGTGGACAGCACCTTTCTGGGCACCGTGCATGAGCTTACGGTCGAGGCGGAGCAGCGCCGCGTGCCGATCGATATCGACGGCGTGCAAGACCCCGTCCGCCGCCAGTTCGAGGAGCTCGGAATGGAGCAGGCCCTCCAGCACATGCACCCCACCGCCCCCGACCGGCCGCCGCAGATGACCCCCCTTGCCGCCGGCGGCTCCGACGACAACGCTCACCGTCGGCGGATCATCAGCGCCCATGAGCATCTGGCCGCCCTCAATGCGACCCACCGGGAGGAGTTTCTGCGTCTGGTGCAGGCGATGCGCAAAGAAATGGAGCTCTGCCAGTCCCGCTGAGGCCGGGCGCCTTGCCGAGCCGTTCGGCCGGCGCGTCTCCATTGTCTCCACCCCCCGCCGCGGATATACTCCGACCCCTGGGCCGCCCGAAGCGGTTCAACCAACAGCCATGGACCGAAACAAGCTGACCATCCTCGTGTTCTTCGTGATCGTCCTCGGCCTGACCGTGGGCCTGCAGATGCTCCACGGCAATGGAGATGGCGAACCCGCCGCGCCCCCGCCCCCGGCCCGGCCGAACCTGGTGGGCCAATTCCGCGGCGTCAGCCTGCAACTGCACAATGGCGACGCCAACCACCCCTACGAGCAGTACATATCGGAGATCGCCGAGACCGGCGCCAACACGCTCTGTCTGGTGGTGACCGGCTACCAGGAGAACGGCTCGTCCTCCAGCATCTTCATCGACGGCCGCAAGAGCCCCTCTCCGGCCAAACTCCGAAAGCTCATCGACCACGCGCACCGGCTGAACCTGCGGGTGATCCTCATGCCCATCGTCCTGCTGGACAACCCGCGAGACGGCGAATGGCGCGGGAAGATCGCCCCCCCCAACTGGGACGACTGGTGGGAGCGCTACACGAACTTCATCATGCACTTCGTGCATATCGCGGCGGAGAAGAAGGTCGAGGGGTTCGTCGTCGGCTCGGAGTTGATCTCCACCGAACGGCAGGAGAAGCGTTGGCGAACGCTGATCGCCCGCGTCCGCAAGCACTACGGCGGCCTGCTGAGCTACTCGGCCAATTGGGACCACTACCGCGTGGTCTCCTGGTGGGACGATCTGGACATGATCGGCATGACCACCTACTACGACCTGACCGGCGGCAAAGACCCCACGCTGCCCCGCCTCCGCGAGGCGTGGAAGCCGCTGCGGAAGGAGATCCTCTCCTGGCGGGCGAAGATCAACCGCCCGATCCTCTTTACGGAGGTCGGCTGGCCGAACCAGGTGACCTGCGCCCAGTACCCGTGGGACTACTACCGCTCGCCGGACAAGCCCGCCCCGGAGGCCCAGGCCAACTGCTTCCGCGCGTTCTTCCAGACGTGGGCGGACCGTGAAGAGGTGGCGGGCTTTCTTGTATGGGAGTGGCGCAACCACCCGGGCCAGAAGACCGGCCCCAAAGACACCTCCTACACACCGATCGGCAAGCCGGCGATGGACGTGATCTCCAAGTATCTCAACGCCCCGGACCCGTCGGGCGACACCGGCAAGACCGCCGCCAGCCGACCGGCCAGCCAACCGGCCGCCGATGTCGGCGAGCAAGCGGAGTTGCAGTTGCGGGCCGTGGGTCAGTGACCGGATAGCCCGCAGAGGCTCGCCCAGTTCACCTGGTCCACGGCGAACCGCACGCCCCGACCGATGCGCACCTTCTCCACGCTGCTGTGAGGGTCATCCGGCACAAGGGCCAGCACCTCCACGTCGCCGCGGTCGGCGATCTGCCGCGGGTTGGTGAGCATGGCGATGTCCGCGTCGCCGGCCTTCTTCGCCTCCCCCGCCGCCAGCGATTTGTGCAGGGCCGCCTCCACCGAGTAGCGGTTGACGATCACCCCCGCCACGTGCAGCCCCGCGCCGCGGGCGGCGTGGATCGTCAGCAGCGTGTGGTTGATCGTGCCCAGCCCCCCCCGGGCCACGACCACCACCGGCAGGCCGGTCATCCGGGCAAAGTGGATCACCCAGAAGCGGTCATCCAGCGGGCACAGCAGCCCCCCCACGCCCTCCACCACCACGCACTCGCAGGCCCCCTCCAGCCGGCGGTAGGCGTCGAAGATGGCCTCCAGGTCCACCGGCCTGCCCGTCCGCTCGGCCGCCACGTTCGGCGCCAGCGCCGGCCTGTAGCGAACGGGCGTGATCTCCGCCAGCGGTCGCTTCGAGTCCGCGCACGCCGCCAGAAACTCCGCATCCGAGGAGATCAGCCCCTCGCGCCCTCGCCGGCAGCCGCTTGCGACGGGCTTGAACACCTCCACGTCGCGCCCGGCCTGGCGCAGGTTCCGCGCGATCGCCCCGGCGATCAGCGTCTTGCCGACCTCCGTGTCCGTGCCGGTGACGAACACGCCCTTCAGTTGCGGCAGTTGCGGCAACCCCGACACGTCGAACCGCCACGCGCGGCGGCCGCCGGGCCGACTTGTCCTACGCGAAGAACTCACCCACCGTCTCCACCACCGCGTCCATCATGCGGTCCAGCGTATCCATGTCCATCGCCGGGGCCGGCATCAGCACCAGCACGTCGCCCAGCGGGCGGAGGATCAGCCCGCGCTTGCGGGCCGCGAAGCACACGGCCGCGCCGGTCCGCGCCGCCGCGTCGAAGGGCCGGTCGGCCGCCCGGTCCGCCACGAGCTCGACGCCCGCCATCAGCCCGCACTGGCGGATGTCCGCCACGTTCGGATGGCCCGCCAGGTCCGCCATCCGCTCGGCCATCCGGGCCGCCTTGCCCGGCAGCGCAGCCGGCAGGCCGGACTCGAAGATCAGGTCCACGCTCGCCGCGGCCGCCGCGCAGCCAAGGGCGTTGCCGGTGAACGTATGGCCGTGGTAGAACGTGCGCCCCTCGGCCGGGCTGCCGCCAAAGACGTCGAACACCTCCCGCGTCGCCAGCGTCGCCGCCACCGGCAGGTACCCGCCACTGAGGCCCTTGCCCAGGCACATCAGGTCCGGGCACACGCCCTCGTGCTCGCAGGCGAACAGCCGCCCCGTGCGGCAGAAGCCGGTGGCCACCTCGTCGGCGATCAACAGCACGCCGTGCCGCCGCGTGAGTTCCCGCACTTCCGCCAGGAACCCCGGCGGGTGCGTGCGCATCCCGGCCGCGCCCTGCACCAGCGGCTCCATGACCACCGCGCAGAATTCGTCCGGCCGTCTGCTGAGCAGCGCATCCATCTGCTCCAGCGCCACGCCGGCCGCGCCCTCGCCGGCCGGGTGGTGGCGCGGGTTGGGGCTGTCGACGAAGTCCGCCTCGAACAGCAGCGGATGGAAGACGCTGTGAAAGGCATCGATGCCGCCGAGGCTCACCGAGCCGATGGTGTCGCCATGGTAGCTGTGCCGCAGGGCGATGAACCGCCGCCGCTCGCCTTCGCCGCGGTTGCGGAAGTACTGGAACGCCATCTTCAGCGCCACCTCCACGGCCGTGGCGCCGCTGTCGCTGTAGAACACCTTCTCCAGCCCGTCCGGCGAGATGCGCACCAGCCGCTCGGCCAGTTCCACGCTGGGCGGAGAGGCATGCCCCAGCAGCGTGGTGTGGGCCGCCTTTCCGAGCTGTCGGCGGATGGCCTCGTCGATCCGCGCCACGCGGTGCCCGTGCAGGTTGCACCACAGGCTGGAGAAGCCGTCGATGAACCGCCGTCCCTGGGCGTCGATCAGCTCGAACCCCTCGGCATCCACGATCACCCGGCCGGGCTCGTCGTCCGCCCCGGCCCGCCAGAGGTCCATGGGGGTGAACGGGTGCCAGACGTACTGTTTGTCCTTGCGGGACAGGTCCATCGCATCCTCCACGTGGAGACTACCTTACGGTAACTCGCACTTCCGCGCCGACGCCCGCGTTCAGCACCTCGCGGGCCCGGCCCTGGTTGACGGCCACCTCCAGCGCGTCCAGCGAGTTGATCAGCGCCAGCGGCTCGCCCTCCCCCGCGAACCCGTACGCGCCCGTCAGCGGCCCGATTTCTCGCCCGTCCAGGTGCACCACCAGCCGGTCCAGCGGCACGCCCAGGGCGGCCAGGTCTGCCTGGGCGATGTTTGACAGGCAGTTGCCGAAGCCGTCCACGTGGACGATCCGCCCCACGAGGCGACCGTTTTGGACTGCCGGGGCGGGCAGGTCCAGCAGCTTGTAGCTCTCCGGCGTCGGCCCCAGCGCGGCGATGCTCACGCCGTTGAGCATGTGCCCGGCCACGGGGGCGAAGAGGTCCCGCCCGTGGAAGGTGCGGCTCACGTTCGTCCGCGGCACGTACTTCGTGTTCCGCACGACGGCCATTGCCTGCAACGGGTGGCGCTGCACGGCCAGCGACAGCACGCCGTTGTCCGGCACGAGGAACTGCTGCCCGCCGCATCGGGCGGCGAGAATACGCCGATCCGTGCCCACGCCGGGGTCCACCACCGCCACGTGCAGCGTGTCTTCTGGAAAGTGCGGCGCGGCCTGCGCCAGCACAAACGCCGCGAACAGCACATCCTGCGGAGGCACGTCGTGGGAAACATCCACAATCACCGCCGACGGGCAGGCGCGCAGAATCCGCCCCTTCACCGACGCGACGTATCCGTCGGCCGTGCCGAAATCCGTAAGCAATGTAATGATGCGTGTTTTGGCCATGCTGTGTGCCCCTGCGGCTGCGGGCGGCGGCTCGCCCGACAGGCGTGTATAATACAGATTGAGATGGCGCATGCAGACAAATTCGCCGCCGCCCGCCACGTGATGGTCGAGCAGCAGCTTCGCCGGCGCGGCATCCGACGGGAGGACATCCTCCAGGCGTTCGCCGAGACGCCGCGGGAACTGTTCCTGCCCGACGAGCGCCGCCACGAGGCGTACGCCGACGTTCCCGTGCCCATCGGCCGGGGGCAGACCATCTCTCAACCGTACGTGGTAGCGATGATGGTGGAGCACCTAGACCCCCGCCCGGAGCACCGCGTGCTGGACGTGGGCCTGGGCAGCGGCTACCAGACGGCGATTCTGGCCAAGCTCGCCCGGCACGTCTACGCCATCGAACGGATCGAATCGCTCACCGAAAAGGCGATGGAGGCCCTCGCGGCCGCCAACATCGACAACGTGACCGCCTGCACCGGAGACGGCACGCTCGGCTGGCCGGAGGAGGCCCCCTTCGACCGGATCATCTGCGGGGCCGCCGCCCCGGAAGTGCCCCAGCCGTGGGTGGATCAACTCGCCGACGGCGGGCGCATCGTGCTGCCGGTCGGCGGCCGGACCGTCCAGACGATTCTGCTGATCGAGCGCCACGGCGAGCAGGTCCGCCGGCGCAAGCTCACCGACGTGCGCTTCGTCAAGCTCATCGGCAAGGCCGGATGGGATGCCGACTAGCCCCCCTGCCCCGCCCGCCGGCAGGCGCCGCCATGCGAACCAATTTCCGCGATAGGGAATCGACTATGCATTTGCCCTGGTGCGATCCGCGCGGCATTTCTTGATTCCCCGCCCCGGCGCCTGTAGCATGCCCCTGTACCGAAAACCATGTTCATGCAGGGAAGGAACGGGCCATGCGCACCACAGGAATCGCTCTTCTGGCAGTCTTGACCGGCTTGGTGATGTTGGGATGCAACAATCAGGAAGGCCCCAAGACCACCGCCGTGCAGGCCGAGCCGCGCTCGATGGACCAACTCGCCCCCGAGCCGCAGCCCCGGCCGGAGCCCCGGCCGGAGCCCGAGCCGGCCCCAACCGCCGCCGACCTGTACGCCGGCGACAACGGCGGCGCCTCGCCGGCGGACATGGAGCCCACCCCGGCCGCCCCGCGCACCCATATCGTGCGGAAGAAAGACACGCTCTGGTCGCTCTCCAAGCAGTACCTGGGCGACCCGAAGCGCTGGCCGGAGATCGTCCGGGCCAACCCCGGCCTGGACCCCAAGAAACTGCCCGTCGGCAAGGCGATCACGATTCCGCCGAAGTAGCCCATCGGTCAGGTAGGCCCTCGCGAACGGACGCCAACGTGGCCCGGCTGGAACTGGATACTCCCGTGCAGTACGTCAAGGGCGTCGGCCCCAAGCGGGCCGAGCAGCTCGCCCAACTCGGCGTCCAGACCGTCGAGGACCTGCTGCTGTACTTCCCCCGCCGCTTCGACCTGCGCCGCCAGGCCCAGCCGATGGCCACCCTCCGGGGCGATGAAGACAACGTGACCGTCGCCGGCGAAGTGGTCGCCGTCAAGGAGCAGCCCTCCGGACGGGCGCCGTTCTTCCAGGTGCAGCTCCAGGACGAAACCGGCTGGGTGTTCGTCAAGTGGTTCCACGGCGGCTACCTGCGCGGCAGCATCCGCGAGGGGCTGCACCTCGCCGTCAGCGGCAAGGTGAGCGTCTACCGCGAGCACCTCCAGTTCATCAACCCGCAGCACCAGATCCTCTGGGACGGGGCGGAGACGAACCTCCAGGCCGACGAGCTCATGCCCGTCTACCCGGCCGGGGCCGGCCTCACCAGCACGATGATCGCCCGCGTGATGAAAGCGTTCCTCCCGCAGGCCGAGCACCTCGTGCCGGAGATCCTCTCCCGCGAGTTCCTCGAGAAACGCGGCCTGCCCGCCCGCCGCAAGGCCGTGCCGGCCATGCACAACCCGGAAGACCGCGAGCAGTGGTCCGCCGCCCGCCGGCGGCTGGCCTATGATGAATGCCTGCTGATGCAGCTCGGCATCGCCATCCGCCGCATGCGGGAAGTGAGCCGCCCGGCCCACCCGCTGCAGCTCACGCCGGAGATCGACCGGCGCATCCGCGCCCGGTTCCCCTTCCCGCTGACCGGCGCGCAGGACCGCGCGGCCGCGGACATCGCCGCGGACCTCGCCCGCCCGCGCCCGATGAACCGCCTGCTGCAGGGCGACGTGGGCTCCGGCAAGACGGTGGTGGCGCTGTACGCGGCCCTGATGACCGTGGCCAACGGCCGGCAGGCGGCCATCATGGCCCCCACGGAAATCCTCGCCGCCCAGCATTACAAGAAGATTTCCGAGTACCTGGAAGGTTCCCGCGTGCGGGTGGAGCTGCTCGTGGGCGGGCGCAAGGCCAGGGAGCGAACCCGCGTGCTGGACGGCCTGGCCGGCGGCAACGTGCACATCGCCGTCGGCACGCACGCCCTGTTGAGCGAGGATGTGGCCTTCGGCAATCTCGCGCTGGTGGTCGTCGACGAGCAGCACAAGTTCGGCGTCCGCCAGCGAAGCAGCATCCGCGGCAAGGGCTTCGCTCCGCATTACCTAGTGATGACGGCCACGCCGATTCCCCGCACGCTGGCGATGACGGTCTTCGGGGACCTGGACGTGAGTGTGATCGACGAACTGCCTCCCGGCCGGGGGCGCACCGCCACGCGCGTGGTCCGCGAGAGCCAGTGGCCCGACGTGCTGCGGGAGGTGCAGCGGCATTTGGACGACGAGCAGCAGGCGTACTTTATCTACCCGCTGGTGAACCCCTCGGCCGAGCTGGAGCTCAAGGCCGCCGAAGACGCCTACCGGGAGCTGACGGCCGGACCGCTGGGCGGCTACGGCGTGGGGCTCATTCACGGGCAGATGCCCGCCGAACGCAAGGAAGCCGTCATGACGGACTTCCGGCTGGGGCGCACGAAGGTGCTGGTGGCCTCCGTGGTGGTGGAGGTGGGCGTGGACGTGCCGACGGCCAACGTGATGGTCGTGGCCCATGCCGAGCGGTTCGGCCTGGCGCAGTTGCACCAGCTTCGCGGGCGCATCGGCCGAGCCGAGCGCGACGCCCTGTGCCTGCTGGTGGCCGGGGCCGGCAGCCCCGTGTCCCGCCGCCGGCTGGAGGTGCTGGAGGAGACCTCCGACGGCTTCAAGGTGGCCGAGGAAGACCTCCGCATCCGCGGGCCCGGGGAGCTGTTCGGCACGCGGCAGCACGGCCTGCCGGAGCTGAAGGTGGCGGACCTCGTGGAAGACTTCGAACTGCTGCGCCTGGCGCGGCGGGACGCCTTCGCCCTCGTCAAGGAGGACCCGGGCCTCAACAACCCGGAACACCAGCAACTCCGCCGCGAGGCGCTGAAGGCCTTCGGCGGCAAGCTCGGCCTGCTGGCGGGGGCGTAGCCCTGCAGGCAACGGAAAAGGTCGGAGGTCTCGTCGATTGGTTGCTTGGTCAATTGGTTACTTAGTCATTTGGCCGATTGGCGGATCGCGCGGAGCGTCGTGGATGTACCTATTGCCTGGTCCCAAGTCCCCAGTGCCTTGCCGTTGGCGAGCGCCGTGGCCGTGCAATCGTCAATAGTCAATCCGCATATCGTCAATCGCCTCCCGCCCGCTTTCCCCCCGCGCTTGGATTGTCTAGAATGGCCGGCCGATGGCGAAGAGCTTCGTCGAAATCTCGCTGGCGACCAAGCTGCGCGTGTTGTTCGGAGCGGCCGTGCTGGGCATCATTGCCGCGGCGCTGGTGGTGCCGTGGTACTTTATGGAACTGCTCGGCGAGCAAGGCCTCCAGCCGATGGCCGCTGAACTCACTCGCCTGCGCCGCACCGAATGGCTGCGAGACCCCACCGCCGAGAGCGACGTGGCGAAGCTCTACACGCTCGGCCGGGAGTCCGAAGGCTGGAAGGGCCCGCTGTTTGTGGAACTGCCGCGGGACCTCCGCAAGGCGGAGAACGAGTTGGACATCCCCTCCCGCCAGGCCTTGCGGGCGTTCGTCCGCAATCCGGGGCAGGACAGCCCGGCCATTCTTTCCGCGGAAGACGCGGCCGGGCGTTCGGTGTATCGCTGCTTTCTGCCGGTGCGCGCGGATGAGGAATTCCGAACGTTCCGCCCTCCCGTCGACGACGCGGACGCCGCGCGCTACCAGCCGGGCCAGCTCATCGGCATGATCGACCTGACCGTTCCCGCCTCCGCCGCCACCGGCCCGCTGGTGTGGTGGACGCGGGGCACGTTCGTCATCGGCGGGCTGCTGGCGGTTCTGCTGGCGGTCATCCTGTTCGCCATTATCACCCAACGGCTCATCCTCCGGCCGGTGCGGCACCTGCGAGACGTGTCGGACAAGGTGGCCGAGGGCGACCTGGACGTCCGCAGCACCATCAATACCGGCGACGAACTGCAGCGCCTGGGCGAGAGCTTCAACGACATGCTGGAGGCCATCGGCCAGCAGCATTCCCGGCTGCGGGCGGCCAACCGCGCGCTGGACCTGAAGCTGCACGAACTGGCGGAGTCCAACGTGGCGCTCTACCAGGCCAACCAGGTCAAGAGCGAGTTCCTCGCGAACGTCTCCCACGAGCTGCGGACCCCGCTGAACAGCATCATCGGCTTTGCCGACCTCGTGGCCGACGGGGCGGATGAGAAGCTCCGCCGCTACGGCGCCAACATCCGCCAGGCCGCCAAGAACCTGCTGGCGATGATCAACGATCTGCTGGACCTGGCGAAGATCGAGGCCGGGCGGGCGGATGTGCGGTTCGACCGGGTGGCCGTCGCCGACGTGTGCGGCACGCTGCTGACGCTCATGCGGCCGCTGGCGGACAAGAAGCAGCAGCAGTTGACCGGCGAGATCGACGCGGACCTGCCGATCATCACCACCGACGCCGGCAAGTTGCAGCAGATCCTCTACAACCTGCTTTCCAACGCGGTGAAGTTCACCCCGGCCGGGGGGGAAGTGACGCTCTCCGCTCGCCGGGCGGAAACCCAGCGCGGCGGCAAGACCGTGCGGGAGGTGCATCTGTCCGTGGCGGATACCGGCCCCGGCATCGCGGAGGCCGACCAGCAGCGAGTGTTCGAGAAGTTCCACCAGCTCGACCGCTCGTTGACGAAGGAGTCTTCCGGCACCGGGCTGGGACTGGCGATCTCCCGCGAGTTGGCGCAACTGCTCGGCGGCCGGCTGACGCTGGAAAGCTCGCCCGGACACGGCGCCGTGTTCACGGTGATTCTGCCGGAAGAGCCCCCGGCCGCCCAGGCGAAGAAGACCGAGCCGCCCCCGGAGTAACCCCCGGCGCCTGGAACGGCGACGGCCCCTATCGCGGAGATGGCGGAGGGCCGAAGGCCCGGCAGAGAGAACCGCGACCGGGAGGGAGCGGTCAGCCCCCGCCCCGCCTCCGCATTGGTCGATTGGTCGATTGGTTACTTGGTCAATTGGCGGATCGCGCGGAGCGCCGCGGATTGGAACTCCGTACTTCGTCCGCCGGTGTATCGTGTCGCCCCTTCAGGGCTCTGAAAGAGGGGTGGGTGGCCCGGAACCCAGGGCGTTGCCCTGGGCTGGTGAATCCCAGGCCTTCGGCCTGGAACGGCGACGGCCCCTATCGCGGAGATGGCCGTTGCCCTTATGCCCTCTTGCCGCTTGCCTTGCCGTTGGGGATCGCCCGTCAGTACCAGACCAGCACGAACATATTCGGCTCGGCGATCTTGCCTTCCAGCGTGCCGACCATGTGCCCGACGTGCTTGACCTCGACCTCCGTCTCGTCAATCCACTCGTTGATGGTCGACTCCATGTGCCTCAACGGAGCGTCGGCGATCTTCGAGTGGAAGATGCGCACGCGCGTGGCCCCGCTGCCGTCGCAGTTGAGCGGGCGCTTGTACTCCCTCTTCTCGTGGGCCGTGGCGCTGCCCAGCGCGCCGCCGATCTTGATCTTGGACATGCCGCTATCCTCATCGTCCTCGCTCTCCACGAGCGTCAGCGGCTCGTCCTCGTCGTCTTGCACGCTCGCTTCCGCCTCGTCGTGCGAAATGGGGATCGCCTCGATCTCGTCCTCGTCGCGACCGGGCACGGGCGGCGGGCCCTCGCGTCGTAGGCTGGGAGATTCTTCGATCCCCAGTTCCGACAGGTCCATCGGCTCCAGGTCGTCATCCGGGCTCAGCGGAACGGGCTTTTCTTCTGACATGTTTGTACTCCCACGTAGTTGTGAATTCTCATCGCGGCGACGGGCCGAAACCGGCCGCCCGGAAAGGCTGTGCGCCCATTCTAAGCGAATGCCCGCTCCGGGCAAGCGGCAGCGTGCGATTTCCGCTCGTGTCCGCCGCCGGGTGGTTCGCCGCGCACTTGGCCGCGCAAATGGGTTGTCGGCCGTCCGCGGCGGCGGTAGCATCTGTGCGGCAGATTCCGACACTTGAGAGAAGGGGTACTTCGATGAGCGAACAACCGCCGCAGCCGCCGCAGCCGCCCGCCCAGCAACCGTACGCACAGCAAATGACGCCGCCCGGCCCTCGCAGGCGCAAGGGCCTGCCCGGCTGGGCCATCGCGCTGATCATCGTGGTGGCGTTGATCGTGCCGATCGCGCTGGCCACGAGCATTCTCCTTCCATCGCTCAGCCGGGCACGGATGCTCGCCCGGCGGGCCAGCAGCCAGGCGAACCTCAAATTGATCGGCTCCGCCTGCCGGCTCTACGGCGTCGAGCACCAGGACGCCGACGGCGTGGAGCAGTTCCCGCCGACGCTGCAGCCGCTGATCGACAGAGACATCATCACCGAGAAGACGCTCCTGTACCCCGGCCTGGAAAGCGGCCGGGCGAGCGACTACTTCTACTATCCCCAGGGTCATCACCAGAAGCCCGGCGGCGCCCTGCTGGCCTGCGAGTACGGGGACTGCAACAAAGAAGGCCGCAACGTGCTGCAAATCAACGGGGCGGTCATCTGGATGGAAGAGCCGGAGTTCCAGGCCTCCCTCGCCCGGCCGGAGAATGTGGAATTCGCCATCGCCCTGCGCAAGGCGGAAACAGGGCAATGACGAATCTTTGAAACGTATCGAACGTGCCGCTGGCGAGCGGGTGACGGTTGATTTCAGATTGCCCGAACGCCGAACCAGCGCGCGGACGCGCATTCCATCATTCGAAGATTCGACATTCATTCGTCATGGGAAGTGATTCGTGGGTTCGTCATTCCGGCGAAGCCGCGGCCGCCTTCATGCGCCGGACCGCCTCCGCCGCGTACTGCCGGAACAGCGTGCGGTTGCGCTCGTCGATAGGCCAGCGGGCGTCGACCGGCTCGGCGCGGAACTCCGCGGCCGTCACCTTGCCGCCGGACACCTTCAGCGCCAGCGCCCCCACCAGTTCATAGCCGCCGACCTTCACGATCCACGCCCCGCCGGCCGCCTGGGTAATGCTCCCGGCCGCCTTGGGCGTGTACGCCCGGACCACGACGTCCGCCTCGGAGGCGTTGGCGATCTGGCGGGCGCTCTCGTCATCGCCGGCGACGACCGCCACCACCAGCCGCCCATCCCGCTTCAGCCGCTCCACGCGGTCCACGAACGCCTGCAGCGTGCCGACGCGCAGGTCCTCGCGCCGCTCCGGCTCCAGAAACAGCAGCGAGCTTTCCGGGCAGAACGCCACCACGGCAAGCCGCACGCCGTTCACCTCGGCCGGCAGTTCGCTCTCCAGGGGTAGCTCGCCCGCGGCGGGCGAGGAGATGTTGCCCGCCAGTAGTCGCATCGGCCGGCCGGCAAGAAGTTCGGCCAGCCGCGCATCGCCCGCGGACCATTCGTTTACGCCGAGGGTCAGCGCGTCGTAACCGGCGTTCGCATAGGCGTCCAGCACGTAGGGGGTGCGGATGTCGTTCGGATCCAGCGGCGTCCACTCCCCGGCGTCCAGGGCGTAGACGGCCGGGCCGAACGCCCGGCGGTAGCTATGGAGCAGGCCGCCGCGGCGGCTGAGCCCCGCGGACCAGTCCCCGGCCGCGCAGTCGCAGATTTCCATCATGCCGTACGTGCCGCACGTCCAGAGCAGCACGACGTCCGGCCGGCCCATCTGGAACGGGTCCACCTTGGCCGCGGACAGTTCTTGCGGCGCACGCGGCCGGGCGCCCCCGCCTTCGGCTTGCGGTCCGGCCGGGGCGCAAGCTCCGGCCAGAAGCCCCGCCGCCAGCACCATGGCCGCACCGGCGCGCGTCACGACTTGGACACCTCCACGCCTGCCTCGCGCCGCAGCCGCTGGAGCTCCAGCAGCAGCACGCTGGTGCGGAGTTGGATATCCGCGTCGAGTTGCCGGGCCATGGTCGCGTCGAGGTCTTCCGGGGCGGCGTCCTCGTCCAGAATGTCCGTGCGGCGGCGGATGTCCAGCCAGCGCTTCATCTGCGACGGCGTGAAGAGCACCTCCACGTCCGGGTCCACGCCCCAGACCTTCGAGCCGTTCTTGCGGTGCAGCAGCCGCCCCGTCGGCAGGTAGTAATAGGCGGTGGTGAGCTTGAGATACGCCGTATCGTCCCGCACGGGAATGACGTTCTGCACGCTGCCTTTGCCGTAGGACCGCTGCCCGACGATCAGGCCCCGCTGCCAGTCCTTGATGGCCCCGGAGAGAATCTCCGCGGCCGAGGCGCTGGCCTCGTTGACCAGCACCACCAGGTCGCCGTCGAGGTACGCGCCGGAGGGGTCGGCGTCGGCTTCCGTCTGCCGCACCTGCCGCCCGCGCGTGGAGACGATGCGCCCGGCCCGGAGAAACTCGTTGGCGATGCGGGTGGCGGAGTTCAGCAGCCCGCCCGGGTCGAACCGCAGGTCCAGCACGAGGCTGTTGACGCCGGCGCCGCGCAGCTTCTGCAGTGCCTTGACGAGGTCCACGTGGGTGCTGTCGGTGAACTGCGTGAGCCGGATGTAGCCGATCTTCCGCTCCGGATCGAGCAGGAACTGCCAGTCGCCCTTTCCGCCATCGCCCACATTCCGCTTCCAGCCCTTGATGGTCTCGATGCGGATATTGTCGCGGATGACCGGCACGTCCAGGGGCTTGACCAGCCCGGCCCGCTGGATGGTCAACACGACCTTGGTGCCCTTCTCGCCCATGATCTGCTGGACGAGGTCGTCGACGGTGCGGTCCTCCGTGCCCTTGCCGTCCACGGCGATGATGAGGTCTCCCACCTTGATGCCGGCGCGGTAGGCGGGCGTGCCCGGCAGCGGCGTGACCACCCGCAGCGGCTCGCCCGGCTCCTTGGTGATCTGGATGCCGACGCCGGAGAACTGCCCGCGGATCTGCTTACGGAAGTTCGGCACGTCGTCCGGCCAGATCATGGAAGAGAACTTGTCCAACTCGTCCAGGAAGCCGTCGGTGAACTCCATCGCCAGCACGTTGACGGGGATCTGGACGGTCTTCTCCGAGGCCCGCAGCACCATGTTCAGGGCCATCTGAAGCTGCAAATGCCGCACGCGGTCCTTGCGGTCCATGCCTTCGGCGATCTTCTCGACGGCCTGGATAAACTCGGCGCGCTTCTTGTCATCCTTCAAGCCGGGAAAGCTGTTGGCCGCCTCCGGCGTCTCGGCCAGCACGCGGACGCTCCGCAGCGCGCCGCGGACCAGCTCGTGGAAGTCCACGCTCGTCACATAGGCCTGGTTGAGCTGCGTGACGGTCCGCATGACCATGTCCGCGTCGATGCCCCGGGCCATCTCCCGCCAGTCGGCGCCGCTCGCCGGACGCGTGGCGGATTCCGCTTCCGGCTGCTTGCCGTACAGGCTCAGCACGCGCACGTGCCGCTGGGCCCGCTTGAGGCCCTCCTCGTACTGTTCGTTGTCCGGGTCCAGTTCCTTGAGGCCCACGTACACGCTCAGCGCGTCTCGCCATTCGCCGTCCTCGATGAACCGCGCGCCAAGCCTCTGGCCTTCGGCGAAAACCTCCTTGCACCACTCCTCCTTCTGCATGGCGGCCTCGTCGGCGGCCAGGCGTTTGGCCATTCGGGCCTGCACGAGCGCCGTGCGCCACGGCTTCTCCGAGGCCATGGCCTCGACGTCCGCCATGGCCTCGGCCAGCGCGAACTCGATTCTCTCCAGCAGCATGGCCGCTTCGGTGCGGTCCCGCTTCGTTTCCGTTTTCAGCCCGGTCCAGACGTCCCGGGCTTCGGCGACCCGCTTGCGGGCGGCGTCCGCACACAGACGGAACGCCTCGGCGTACGGGCCGTCGTCGCCCTCCAGCAACGCCTCGGCCTTGGCGACGGCCTCGACGGCCGCGCGCAGGGCCTTGAGCGACCGCTCCCGCAACGCCTCGACCTGCTCGGAATCCGCCGTCTCCAGCGAATCGGCCGTCGCGGTGTTGTTGAACTCCGCCATGCCGTCCTCGACGATCTTGCGGAGTTTCTCGATGCGTCCGTCCTTCTCCAGCGCCGGCAGGCTGTCCCGCACGAGCAGGGCCCGCCGCACGCGGGCGACGGCCGCGTTGTACTCCTCGCGGCGCTCCCGCTCCATGCGCCGCCGCACGGCCTGGTAGTCCTCGATCAGGCGGATGGCCTTGCCCGCGCGGAGGCCCTCGGCCGAGTCGGCCGATAGGTGCTCCCGGGCGAGCTTGAGCTTGGCCAGGGCCTCGGAGAACTTGCCCTCCATCGCCTCGGCCATCGCGGCATCGGTCAGGCCAACGGCGTCAATGTCGGACGCGGCGTCCGTCTTGACGGCCACGGTGGTCGGCGCCGGGTGGCTGTCCGCGGCACAGGCGGCCACGGCGCATACCGCCATCGCCAACAAGAGGAGCAACCCATTGCGGAAACTTCGGAAATCGGTGAAAGCCTGCTTCACGGATACTCTCCCTAATACGGCGAAGGGCGCCCAAGCGGCGCCCCAATAGTTCAACAGGAAATCGGAGCCATCGGCACACGATATTATAGGAAAACCCGGCCGTTGTCCGAACGGAAAAGCCGGCGCCACGGCATGGGCGAGACGCCCATGTGCCTGTTTGTCGCCAAACATGGCCGAGACGGCCATGCCGCACACGGGCGATACGCCTGCCGCATTCTCCCCCTTGGCCTGCCTTCGTGCAAACGAAAGGTGCGGACCGGCGACCGGCCCGCACCTGTTGATTCCGCGTTACTGTCTTACAACCGTGGCATGTGCTACTTGGACTTCTTCGCGGCCGGCTTGGCCTTGGCGGCCGGCTTCTTTGCCGGGGCCGAGGCCTGCGCCTTCTTTGCAGGTTTCTTCGCCATGTCTCTGGCTCCTTGGTCGGAGGCGCTGTGGCGCTTCCGACGAAACCCAATGCCCCGCCACTTGCCGCACCTCCGCCGGTGCGTTGCGGGGCCGCCACTCTCGCCCACGCACACTCAGCAGACTTACCCGCATAGTATCGCCGGCGCGCCGTAAATGCGCGCACAGATTCCACCTTGCGGATCACTTTTTCTTGCGCGGCGATGCCCCCGTCCGCGGGCGAGCTACTGCACGCCCCATTCGTCATCCCGGCCGTCGAACGGCTCGTCCTCGTCCTCGGTCTTCCACTTCTCGGCCTCGCTGATGTCGTCCAACTCTCGCTCCATGACCTTGAACATCTTCTCCTGCATGGGGGCCAGGCGGCGGTAGTAGTTCAGCGTGGCCTGGTAGCCGGCGACCATCTGGTTGATCTTGATGAGCTGCCACTTGGCCAGGCAATCCGGCTCCTTGATCGTGGAGAACGGGTCGCAGGAGAACGCCACTTCGCCGTCCTCGCCCTTGTGGAAGTATTCGCAGTCTTTGCACTGAATCATGGCGGTCCGCTCCAAAGGAGTCGCGGTTGGTCAGCCTGTATCATACCGGCTCGGAAGGCGTGAATACAACCCGGATGCCGGCAATCTCATTGTGCCGCGCGGGAGGGGGCCAAAGGCCGGGCGATGCCGCCGGATTTCGTTGGCCGCCCCACGGTGGCGGCCTATAATGGCTGCTCGCAGTCCGAGGAGAGAATTGCGTATGTCCATCAATATCCTTTGCATAGGCGACGTCGTGGGCCAGCCCGGCCGGATGATGCTCGCCGACCACCTGCCGGACCTCATCCGCGAGCACCAACTCGAGCTGGTCGTCTGCAACGCGGAGAACGCCGCCGGCGGCAGCGGCCTGACGCCCGCCATGTTCCGCAAGCTGCTGCACTACGGCGTGGATGTGGTGACGCTGGGCGACCACGTATACAAGAAGCTCGACATCGCCCCCGCCCTGCACGACTCGGACCGCATCGTTCGGCCGGCGAACCTCTCTGCCCGCGCGGCCGGCCGGCGCTGGACCGTTGTGCCCACCAAGTCCGGCCAGCACCAGGCGGCCGTCTGCTGCCTGCTGGGGCAGATGTTCATGGGCAACTGGAACAGTCCTTGGCTGATGGCCGAGGACATCCTCCAGGAGATGCCGGCCGAGGCGAAGGTGCGCATCTTCGACTTCCACGCCGAAGCCACCAGCGAGAAAGTGGCCATGGGCTGGCACCTCAACGGCCGGGCGAGCGTGGTGTTCGGCACGCACACGCACATCCCCACCGCCGACGAGCGCGTGCTGGGCGGCGGCACGGCGTTCATCTCGGACGTCGGCATGACCGGCCCGTATGACAGCGTGCTCGGCCGGAAGAAAGACCGCGTGCTGGCCGCCCTGCGAACCAACATGCCGCACTTCTTTGAGGTGGCCTCCGACGATCCGCGCATCTGCGGCGTGCTGGTGGCCGTGAACCCGGAGACGGGCGTCTCGGAGTCGATCCAGCGCATTGAGGTCCGCGGCCGCAAGCCCCAGACGGAAGGTGGCGGCCCGGAAGCCGACGACGTCGAGGAGAAGCAGGGAGCCGCGGCGGGAGAGTAGGACAGGGAACAGAGGTCGGAAGTCAGAGATCAGCCACGACAACGGCGCGTGTCAGCGTCCTGAACTCAGAACTACCAACTCAGACCTCAAGAAGATGGCTGACGACAACCCCCGCTCGTTCGCCCTCGCGGCTTCTCTGACAGGCGGCATCGCGAAGCGCCTTGCGGAGCCGCGAGCGCGAGCGAGCGGGTTCTTGCCTCTGGCGGCCTGCCTGCAGTCCGTCAGGTTCCTTAACGGCTCCGGCGTCGCGGAGCCTGTTTCCGACTTCCGACCTCTGACTTCTGATCTCTGATCTCTATCCGTTCAGCAGGTTCTCCACGTTCACGGCCTTGCCGGTATCAATGCTGTGATACGCCGCGACGCCCAAGAGGATGCTGTACGCGCCGTCCATGTGGAACGCCTTGCGCCGCAGCGGGTCGGCCGGGGCGTCCGGGTCGAAGACGTCCGCCAGCAGCACCGGGTCTCCGCCGCCATGGCCGCCCGTACCGGTCCGCGGCTCGAGCGCCTCCGGCTTGGAGAACTCGCGAATCAGCGTGACGGACGTCTTGCCCTTCTCCAACTCCCCCGGCACCGTGCCGTCGCCGCTAATGTACGTGCTTTCGCAGCAGGCGTGCTCGATGCGCCCCTTCGTGCCGTTGAAGGCGATGCGGTACCCTTCGTACGGGCTGAAGGCATGCAACTGGTAGCTCAGCAGCGCCCCGCCGCGGTACCGCACCGCGACGGACATGTTGTCCCAGATGTCGATCTCGTCGCTGAAGACGCACCGGTCGCGCAAATAGCCGTCATGCTGTTCGTTGTCCAGGTAGAGTTCCTTGAGGCCCTCGTTGCCGGCCAGGTCCAGGCGGAAGCCGCACTTCTCGGCGACGGGACACCCCAGGCAGCGCTGCCCGTGGCCGGAAAGACCCAGCTTCTCGGCCATCTCGGGCGTGTAGAACTTCAGGCTGCCGTGGCAGAACACCTCCTCCGGCACGTCGTCCAGCCACCAGTTCACCAGGTCGAAGTGGTGCGTGGACTTGTGCACCAGCAACGAGCCGGAGTTCTCCCGCCGCCGGTGCCAGCGGCGGAAGTAATCCGCCCCGTGCCGCGTATCCAGCATCCAGGCGAAGTCCACGCTCAAAATCTCGCCGATCTGCCCGTCCATGATCAACTCCCGCACCTGGCTGCGCGGCGGGGCGTAGCGGTAGTTGAACGTCACCTGGCAGGTCCGCCCGGTCTTCTCCACCGCATCCAGGATGGCCCGGCAGCGCTTCTCATCCGTGGTCATGGGCTTCTCGGTGATCACGTCGCAGCCAAGGCGCATCGCGCGGACAATGTAATCGCTGTGCGTCACGTCCGGCCCGGTGGTCACGATCACCTTGTCCGGCCTGGTCTCGGCGATCATCCGGTCGAAGTCCGCCGCCGCGTAGGTGGGCGCCTCCGGCCCGCCCTTCTCGGCGATCTGCCGCCGCTTCAGCTCCAGCCGGCCGGGGTTGATGTCGCAGAGGCTTACGATCTCGGCGATGTCCTTGTACGTGTCCAGAATCGCATCCGTGAACATGCGGCTCCGTCCGCCGCAGCCCACTTGGGCGTAGCGCGTCTTCTTGGCCATGGTTCGCTTCCTTTCTCTCTTCGCGGCGCCCGCGGCGCCGTTTTCATGCGGATTCTCGTATCACCAGCCGGGTGGACACCGTGCGGCCCCAGCCGCCTTCCGGGGCGTCTTGCCCGGCGATCTTCGCCAGCAGTATCTCCGCGGCCGCCCGGCCCACCTCCGCGTTGGGCTGGGCCACGGTCGTCAGCCTCGGCCAGGACAGCGACGCCGCCCGCCGGTCGTCGAACCCGACAACGGCCACGTCTACCGGCACGCGGAGGCCGCGCTCGTGCAGGCCGTAGAGCAGCCCCATCGCCGTCACGTCGGAGAACGCCTGCACGGCGTCCGGGCATGGGTCCATTTGCGCCAGACGCCGCGCCGCGGACCGGCCGCCCTCGAACTGGTCGTGTTCGCTTTCCCACCCGATCAGCACCGGCGCCAACCCGGCCTCCGCCAGCGCTCGCCGGTACCCGCTCAGGCGAGACTCGTCGGTTGCGCCCACGTACGCAATCCGCCGCCGCCCGGTGGCCGCCAGGTGCGCCACCGCTTCCGCCACGCCGCGGGGGCGGTCGATCTGCACGGAGTCCGCCGCGCCCGCCGCGTCGATCAACACCCGCGGCACGTCGGCCTGCCTCCAGCGGTCCGGCGGCAGGTCAACCGGCAGATCGCGCGAGCCCAGAATGCACACGCCCGCCGGCCGACGGGACATCAGTTCCGCGAGCAATTCTTCGCTCCGCGAGCCCTCGACCCCGCCGAAGAGCATGCTCACCGCGTAGCCGCCGCGCCGCATCGCCCGCTCGAAGGCCGCCACCTTCGCCACATGAAGCTCATCCAGCGACCACAGCAACACCGCCACCTCGTGGCTTCGCCGCGTGCGGAGGCTGCGGGCGTGGCGGTTGGGCGTGTAGCCGAGTCGCTCGGCCGCGGCCAGCACGACGTGGCGGGTGCCCGGGCTTACATAGCCGTCTTCCTTCAGCGCCCGGCTGACGGTGCGGATGGAAACCCCGGCGGCGCTGGCGATGTCTTTCAGGCTGGCCATAGGCTTTCTGTTGCGTGTGCCATCGTTGGCATGCGGCTATATTAGCCGCATTAGAGCGGTTGACAAGCCGAATTTCGCCTCCGCAAGGAGAAACTGCCATCCCGGCCGCGCCGGATGAACTTACCCCGCAGGCGGACCTCATGGTCGACAGCCTGCGCGAACCTACTCCGGAGGGCATCGCGGCGTTGATCGGGTGAGGAGGATGGCTGGCGAGGGCGCCACGGGCGTGTCCTTACGATCGTGCGATCGCCCATGGGTCCAAAAGGCGGATACGTGAATCTGAAACGCCCGTCCCACCGAAGCGCATCTTGCGGTTTGCCCGGCTCGTCCGACCGCGCCCTGCCGGTCGCGGTTCCTTGACGTCGCACGGCATCGCGTAGCGCCTACACGCCGTCGAAGGTGCTGCCCTGCAGGTTCGTGCTGCCGCAGTACATGCACGTGGTGTGGCGCCGAGACATCGCCCGGTTGCAGCTCGGGCAACGGCGGATCTGCTTCTGCGTCACCCGCCCGTCGGCCCGGCCGTCGCGGAGGTCGATCTCCTGGACCTTGTTTTTCAGGTCCTCTTCGGTCAGGTCCGTCCGCTCGGAGAGCAGTTCCCACATGGCCATGCACACCATGTTGAGCTTCTCCAGCCGGCCCTCGAGGTAGCGCAGTTCCCCGGCCGTGTCGCGGGCCTTGCTGGAGGCCCGTGCCGCCGACGCCTTCGCCTCGCCGATCTGCTGGTATTGGCGAATCTCCCAGAACAGGCCCATGTGCAACTCCCTTTTCGCCGCTACGGGCTATCCACGGACGCCTTGCTCCGCGTCCGCTGCAGTTCCATGTCCGCCGCGCGATTCTCCAGCACGGACAGCGATATCTCCACCACTTCCTTGGCTTCGTCCGGCGTCATCGTGCCGATGCAGACCATGTCGATCGGCCGGAGCGTGGCCCACACGAACGCCAGCCCCACCAGCGGGTGCAGCCGCCCCGCCGCCAGCGGCTTGATGGTGATCACCGGCTTGGCGCGGCTCCAGATCATCCGGTGGACTCAGTCGACCTCGATCTGCATCAGGAAGCCCGCCGCATTGTAGATCTGGATGTACGTGGCCACGTCCAGGCCGGTCTCATCCGCGTAGACGGGCACTTCCGGCGTGTGCGTCGAGAGGCCGGGGATCATCCCCCGCTCGCGCGTCATCTCGAGTATCCTCTCCGCGCCGGGGATCGACCGAGTCTTGCGGTCGATCAGGGCATCGGTGGTGCACTGGTGCGGCATGCAGATGCGCGTGCCGATGGCCGCATACTCGTCCAGGATGCGGGCGTTGGCGGCGTCCGCTTCCGGCGTGCCGGGCGCCTCGAACGTCGGAATCGCCAGCTTGATGCAGCCCACGCCCGTGCGGTCCTCCGCGTCGGCGATGGCCGCCTCCAGGTGAGGGGCATCCGGCCGAACGCCGTACACGCAGTCCACGCCGGCCCGAAAGAACGCCTCCAGCACATCGGCCATCGCCTCGCGCGTCATCAGCTTGCGGATGAGTTGGTCCTTGGCGTGGCTCGTGTGCGAGAAGCCCAAAAACCAGTTGGTGCCGATCAGCAGCCTCGGCAGGCTCAGACCTTCGATTTCCGTCCGCGGGAATACAGACATGCTCCTGCTCCTCGCGCCGCGCGGCGCGTCACACGGGCCACTCGCCGGTGAATACTTCCGTCGCCGGGCCGGTCATGAACACGTGATTGTCGCTCTCGCGCCATTCCAGCAGCAGGTCGCCGCCGGGCAGGTGGGCCTTCACTTCCCGGCCGGTGCGGCCGGTGAGCACGCCCGCCACGCACACGGCCGAGGCCCCGGTGCCGCAGGCCAGCGTGACGCCGCTGCCCCGCTCCCACGTGCGCATCGTAACTTCACCTTGGGAGTGGACCTGCACAAAGTGCGCGTTGACGCGCTGCGGGAACTGCGGATGGTTCTCGAACGTCGGGCCGACGGTCTCCAGCGGAACGGCGTGTACGTCCGGCACGAAGACCACCGCGTGCGGATTGCCCATGGACACGCACGTCATCTGGTAGGCATGCTGGCCGACGCGGATGGAGGCGTCCACCACGCGCGCGGTGTTGCGGGACAGCACCGGAATGCGGGCCGGGTCCAGCACCGGCTCGCCCATGTCCACGCGGGCGCGGGCGGCCTTGCCGGCGTTGTCGACCGTCAGGTCGATCACCTTGATGCCGGCGGCGGTCTCGACGCGCATCGGATTGGCGGCGGTGCGGCCGTGATCCCATCCGTACTTGGCCACGCAGCGGATGGCGTTGCCGCACATCTCCGCCTCGCTGCCGTCGGCGTTGAACATCCGCATGCGCAGGTCGGCCGACTGCGACGGCAGAATGAGCACCAGCCCGTCGCCGCCGACGCCGAAGTGCCGGTCCGTGATCACCGGCGCCAGCGAGGCCGGGTCGGCCACTTCTTCCTCGAAGCAGTCGACGTACACGTAGTCATTGCCGATGCCGTGCATCTTGGTGAAGCGCATAGGGCCATCCTTTCTCAAGCGGGCCAGTATAGTCGCCGCGGCGGGATTTGCCGAATGCCGAATTCGGGCGACCGGTGATCGCAACGAGGCCGCAGCCCATGGAAAAAGCCGCCCAGGCCCTTGGCCGGCAGCGGCTCTCGTGTTCGGAAGGTCGGCCGTGGGGCCGGTTACGTGCTGAACAGCAACCCTTGGGCCCGCGCCGGCCGCTCGGCGAATGCTTCCGCTTCCTGCCCGGCGGCCGCCACGCCCACCGGCTGGGGCACCGCCTGCGGGGCCGGCCCCAACTCCCCTTGCTCGACCGGCTCCACCTGCGTGCCGGCATGCGGCACGAACTCGATGGCCGGGCAATCGGCGAAATACCGCTCAAAGCGGTTCCGCTCGCCCGAGAGCCGCGGCTGCCGCAGCACCTGCAGGTGCGTGAGGTACTCGTCCAACTGCCCTTCCTCGAATCGCGCCAGGAAGGCCGGCTCGGCCGAAAGGTTGATCTTGAGGATTTCGTCGATCGTCTGCCGCTTGTTCATCGCATTCGCCCTTTACGCATCACCTGGCCGCGACGGGCCGACCGCCCCGCCACAGGGCAATCTATCGGCAGGCGGCGGGCAGAAACTTTAGGCCTTGACCCTCTCCGAGGTTTCGTGGCGAAACTCCGCCAAATGTCTATACTGGACCGCTGGTTCGGGAGAACGCTGCGAATGGAATCGTGGGCATCGGACATCGAATTCGAACGGCTCAGCCCGCTGGGCCGCTTCGTCAAAGCCGCTGTGGTCAACCCGCTCGCCAATTACCTTCCCGCCGGGCTGCTGAAGGCCGTCCTGCGGTTCAGCCGCAGTGAACTGGCGGAGGCGAACTGGAAAGACCCCGGCGGCTGGCGCAGCATGGCCATCAGCTACGAGGGCAAGCCGCGCCAGGTGGCGGACAAGATCCTCGTCGGCGGCGGGACGATGGCCCGCGCGCTGCGCAACCGTCGCCGATTGGCCGGCCGGCTGCTGGCCAGGCTCATCGACGAGAGCGCCAGCGACCCGGTGCACATCCTCTCCCTGGGTGCGGGGCCCGGCCGCGTGACGATGGACGCCATGGCCGCCGCCCACCGCAACAGCGTCGCCACGCTGGTGGATCTGAGTTCCGACGCGTTCGACTTCGGCCGGGCCAATGCCCAACGCGAGGGCCTGGCCGACCGCGTGCATTTTATCCAGGGCGACGTGCGAGACGTGGAGCGCAATGTCCAGCGCCCGCCGGACGCGGTAAAGATGCTGGGCATCTGCGAGTATCTCACCGACGAGCAGATTGTCGACATCGCCACGGCCACGGCCGAGGTGATGCCGCCCGGCGCGCCGATCCTTTTCAACAGCCTCTCCACCGCCCATGGCACGGACCGCTTCTTCCGGCGCGTGTTCGGCCTGCACATGAACCATCGCACGCCGGAGCATCTCCAACGGCTGATGAGCGATGCCGGGTTCGGCGACTTCGCCTGCTACGGCGAGCCACTGGGCGTGTACGAGATGATCATCGCCCGGCGCCGCGCGGCGCCGGGCGAAGTCACGAAAGGTTAGTCTATGGCGACGCTGTCGCTTCCATGGGGCGAGGGAACATTCGCCTGCCGCCTGCCGGAGCACTGGAAGCTCCAGCAAGTGGCCGACACCGCCCTGCAGCCCGCCGGGCCGGACTGGCCGCGCCGCCTCGCCTCGGCCATCAACCAGCCCGTCAGCGGCCCGCCCCTGGCCAAGCTGCTTCAGGCCCGCCGCAACGGCAAGGTGCTGCTGATCGTCGAGGACATGACGCGCCACAGCCCCCTGCCGGAAATCCTCGACGTGCTCCTGCGGGAAATCCACCACGCCGACGTGCCGGACGAGAACCTCCAGGTGCTCTTCGCCACGGGCATGCACCCGGCCATGACGGCCGAGCAGGCCCGCCGGAAGATCGGCCGGCTCGCCGAGACGCTGCGGTGGCGGTCGAACCCGTGGCGAGACGCCGACGCTTACGCGCCGCTCGGCCGCGCCGGCGCGCTGGAGGTTGCGGTCGACCGCGGCGTGCTGGAGGCGGACTTGCGCATCGTCATCTCCTCCGTAAGCCCCCATCTGCAGGCCGGATTCGGCGGCGGATACAAGATGTTCGTGCCGGGCTGCGCCTCGCTGGAGACCATCCGCGCGCTGCACCGGCTGGGGGTGGAGCGGCGGCCGCGCCCGCTGGCGGGCACCGTCGCGGAAGACAACCGCATGCGTTCGGCGATCGACGCGGCCGGCGCGAGAATCGAGCAGGCCGGCGGGGCCACCTTTGCCGTGCAGTACGTGCTGGACGAGCACGACCTGCCCACGCACATCGCCGCCGGAGAGTTGCTGCCCGTGCAGCGGATGCTGGCCAAGCAGTGCGCCGCGGCGTGTGGCGTGGTGGTGGAAGAACCCGCCGACGTGTTGATCACCAATGCCCACCCGCGCGACTACGACCTGTGGCAGTCCTTCAAGTGCATCGCCAACACGCGGTGGGCGGCCCGCCCCAACGGGGTGATCCTCTGCACGACGCGCTGCGAGGCGGGGCTGCACGGCATGGACGTTCCGCCCTGGCCGCTGAGCCCGACCTGGACGCGCCGCGCGGTGCGCCTGCTGGGCCACGCGGCGTTGGCCAGCCTTATCACGCGCGCGGCGCCCTCGCTGGCGGGCGACGCGGCGTTCTTCGTGCAGATGGGGCTGCAGGCGATCCACCGCAACCCGATCCTGCTGGTCTCCCCGGCGCTGCACGCCTCGGCGCAGCGATTCCCGGGGCTGGACCTGTTCGCCAGTTTCGAGGAGGCCGTCGCCGCCGCCACCGACCTGCTGGGAGGCGGCCCCCAGCGCGTCATCGCCTTCCCCAACGGCGGGGCCACCTTCCCGGTTCTGCCCGGCACGCACGCCGCGCGGAGGCCGACATGAGCACCCCCGGCTGCCGCAAGCAGATCGAAGACCTCCAGAAGGTTCTCGCCGTCACCCGGAACATGGAGGCCACCGAAGACCTCGACGCCCTGCTGGCCATCATCCTCGACCGGAGCATGGAGTTGCTCGACGCGGAGCGCGCCTCGCTGTTCCTCTACGACCGCGACCGCAACGAACTTATCAGCCGCATCGCCGCGGGGCTTCGCGAACTTCGCATTCCGGCCGACGCCGGCATTTCCGGCGAGACGGTCCGCACGCGCCAGACCGTCAACGTGCCGGACGCCTACGCCGACGCCCGCTTCAATCGCGAGGTGGACCGACAAACCGGCTTCCACACGCGGAATATCCTGTCCGTGCCGCTGCTGGGCTACGACGGGCGACTGGTGGGCGTGCTGCAGGTGCTCAACTGCCGGGGCGGGGCGTTCACGGAGTACGCGGTGAGCCTGGCCGAAACCCTCGCCGCCCAGGCCGGCGTGGCCCTGCAGCGGGCCACGCTCATCCGCCATTACGTGCAGAAGCAGCAGATGGAGCGGGCGATGCGGATCGCCCGGGACATCCAGCTTGGGCTGCTGCCGAAGGCCCCCCCGACGGCCCCGGGGTTCGACATCGCCGGCTTCAGCCGCCCGGCCGACGAGACCGGCGGCGACATCTACGACTTTTTCCCGCTGGCCGGCGGGCGCTGGATGCTGCTCGTGGCCGACGCCACCGGCCACGGCATCGGCCCGGCGCTGGTGGTGGCCGAGGCGCGCGCCATGGTTCGCTCCGTCATGCGGCAGGGCGCGGGGCTGCAAGACGCGCTCAACGTCGCCAACGGCCTGCTGGAGGCGGACCTGGGCAGCGCGCGGTTCGTCACGTGCTTCGTCGGCGTGTTGGAGCCGGAGGCCAACCGGCTGCGGTACGCCTCGGCCGGGCACGGGCCGCTGCTGTTCTACAGCGCCGCCGAAGACGCGTTCTCGTCCGTCCCCGCCACCGGCCCGCCGCTGGGCGTGCTGGAGGACTACGACTTCGCGGAGGTCCTCCAGCGGGACTTCGCCCCCGGAGACTTCGCCGCCTTCACCACCGACGGGTTCTTCGAGGCGGAAGGCCCCGGCGGAGAGCAGTTCGGCCTGGAGCGAATGCGGCGACTGCTGCGGGAAAACCGCGACCGCCCGGCCGAGGAGATCATCGCCCGGCTGGACCGCGCCGTCAGCACGTTCACCGCCGGCCTGCCGCAGGCCGACGACCTGACGGCCGTGGTGGTCCGGCGGCTGTGACGCCCGCCCGCGCTGGCGGGCATACGGTTGGCCGTTGGCCCACCGCCCTCAGCGATTGCCGGGAGAACCCGTCAGACAAAACCTACTTGCGGAACGGGAACACGCCCAGCGAAACCACAACCCCCTGCGGGTTGTAGTAATGCGCACAGAACCGGCTGTCGTTGATCGACGTGAGCGTCAGGCCGTAGAGGTTGTGCTCCTTCGCCACGGCAAGTTCCTCGTCCGTCGGGCCGGCGCGATCGGCATTGCTCCACCGGCGGAAGTGCGCGTGGAACCAGCACAGGGCATCCCGCGACTGCTGCAGCGCGCCGGCGCTCAGGTGGTAGCGCGTGTCGTCGGCGGGCATGGCCTTGTCCGACCAGTACAGCTTGGCCTCCGCCACGCCGTTTTCGTAGAACACCAGCCCGCCCCACGCGCTGCGGGCGTCGGATTGGTCTCGCAGGGACATCACGCGCAGGGCCAGTTGTATCCGCGGCCGCGTGAGCATCTCATTTAGCAGATACAGGTTCCATAAGTCGGCGATGGACAGCCGGTCTTCATTGTCGGCGAAGCGGTCGCTCGGGGCCGCGTCGTCCGCGCCGGACCGCCGGGCGACGTGCTCCCGCGTGACCAGCGCCCGGCTGATCTCCAGCACGAGTTGCGTGCGATTGAGGATATTGCGCAGCGGGTCGGACGACAGCCGGCTGAGCAGGTGGAAGTCGCGGATGTTGAATCGGTAGCGGTACTGGTCTTGCCACTTGCCGGCCAGTTCGGCCGCGGCCGTCATGCGCCCCTTGCGGTTGCGGTACAGCCACGCCGCCGTCGCCAACTGCTCGCGGTCCGTCGGCACGTAGCCGAAGAGGTCCGCAAAGGCCCGCATCGCCTCGACGGCCTCGGTGCGCGGGGCCATGCCGGCCAACTGCCGCCGCAGTTCATCCCGCGGCAGACGCCGGGACAGCACCTCCAGCGCGGAGCCGCGAGCACGGAAGCCCGGCTCGTTCAGTGCGTCCAGCAGCGCTCGGTCCCACCTCTTGCCGGACACCGTCACCACGATCTGCCGGTACTGCGCCTCGGCGGGGGCGGAGGCGTTCGGCTCATCCGCCCATACCTTCACCACCTCCGACAGCACGCCGGGGGTGGGGTGCTGGGCCAGCCAGGTGAGCACGGCCTCCTTGAGCGCCGGCTGGCCGGCGAGCTGCGGCAGGGCCCGGGTCACGTGCGAGGCCAGGCCGGGGTAGTCCTTCTTCAGCAAAAAGGTGAGCACCGCCTCGCGAAACGGCGCGGGGTTGCCCGGCTGGGTGAGGATCGACGCGAGCTGCGCCTGCACGTCCGGATCGCCGCCGCCCAGCCGGTCGGCGAGGCGCAGGCTCTCCATCCGCTCTTCGGGCGGCAGGTCGGTGTCCAGCACGCGCTGGAGGTTGTGCAGGAGGATCGTGTGCCGCGGATACTGCTGCGGCTGGTCGCGCAGCATGTTGTCGTATTCGCTGACGGTGATCGGCGGGCGGTCCGGGCGCACCGGCTCGCAGGCGGCGAGCCCCCCCAGAACGGCCAGCAACAACGCGTATGCGGGTAATACTCTGTTCATTGCATTCCGGGCAAGAGGTCCGGCCGATCCATCGGCCGTGATGGTCGGATTCTACCCCCCCGCCGCCGGCCGGGGCAAGCCAAGATGCGCCCCGCGGCTCGCGGCGTCTGGACGCCCGTTGCAGTCCGTAGGCGGGGCCGCTACACTCACCCGCCTTATGAGCACGCTATCCGACACCGAATTGCGCCGGCAGATCGACCTGCTGTCTCGTGGCTGCGAGAGCCTCCACACCCGGGAAGATCTCGCCCAGCGCCTGCGGGCCGCGGCCGCCGAGGGACGGCCGCTCCGGGTGAAGCTCGGGCTGGACCCCACCGCCCCGGACATCCACCTCGGCCACACCGTGGTGCTGGGCAAGGTCCGCCAGTTCCAGGACCTCGGCCACAAGGCGGTCCTCATCATCGGCGACTACACCGCCCGCGTGGGAGACCCCACCGGCCAGAACAAGACCCGGCCCGTGCTCTCGCCGGAGCAGATCGCCGCCAACGCCGAAACCTACGTGCAGCAGGCCGGCAAGGTGCTGGACACCTCGCCGGACAAACTGGAGATCCGCCCCAACAGCGAGTGGCTGGACTCGATGAAGTTCGCCGACCTGCTGCAGCTCGCCTCGCAGATGACCGTGGCCCGGATGATGGAGCGAGACACGTTCCGCCTGCGGTTCCAGAAGGAAATCCCCATCGGCGTGCACGAGTTCTTCTACCCGCTCATGCAGGCCTACGACAGCGTGTGCATCCACGCGGACGTGGAGCTTGGCGGCAACGACCAGACGTTCAACAACCTCTGCGGACGGGACATCCAGCGTGCCTACAACCAGCCGCCGCAGGTGGTGATGATCATGCCGATCCTCGTGGGCCTCGACGGCGTGGAGAAGATGAGCAAGTCCAAGGGCAACTACATCGGTGTGACCGACGAGCCCAACGACATGTTCGGCAAGGTCATGTCCATTCCGGACGGCCTGATGGCCAACTACTTCACGCTGCTCACGGACGCGCCCGACGAGCAGGTGCGCGCGCTCTGCGACCCTTCCCAGACGCACCCGCGCGAGGCCAAGGCCGTTCTGGGCCGGCGGATCGTCGAGCGGTTTCACGGCGCGTCGGCCGCGCAAGCCGCCTCCGAGGAGTTCGACCGGGTTTTTGCACAGAAAGACGCGCCCACGGACATGCCGGAAGTGGCCGTACCGGGCGGCAATATGAACATAGTGGAGTTGGTCGTCCACGCCGGGTTCGCCAAGAGCAACAGTGAGGCCCGGCGGCTCGTGCAGCAGAACGCCGTGAGCATCGACGATGCGAAAATCGGCGACATCGACGCCGCGCCGGCCGTCACCGACGGCGCCGTGCTGCGGGTCGGCAAGCGGCGCTTCGCCCGGCTGAAGACCGGCGGCTGATCCTCCCCGCCCGAAGCGCCGTCATCAGCGCCAGGCGTCCTCGGCCTCCACGTCGCCCGTGTCCGCGGGGCAGACGCTGGTGATCGTCTGTGAGCCGCCGGCGGAAGACTCCGGCAGATTGGCGCAACGGAACTTCACCACGGCTTCTGTGGGGCTGCCCGCCTCCATCACCGCCTCGGCCTCCCGCCCGTCACGTCCGGTGTTGTAGCGTATCCGGTAGTTCATGCCCATGCCCTCCTTCAGGCGCGGGCAAGATAAGATTCTCCCCGCCGCATCGGCAAATACTACCCGGGCAAGAAGATACATCCGGCGGAAACCACGCGGGGGCGCAAGCGGAATTGGCGTGATCCTAATGGACGAATAGAGCAAGAGTTACAGCCCGCGTTCGGCCGGCGCCGCGCGGATTCACAACGCCTGGAGAAATTCGACGATGGAATCCGCCAGGGCATCGGCCAGGCGCGCCTGGTAGCGGTCATCGGCCAGCCGCCGCGCCTCAGCCCAATTGGACAGATAGCCCAGCTCCACCAGCACGGCCGGGCTGCTGGTGCGCACCAGCACCCGGAAGCCCGCCTCACGCACGCCTCGCCCCTCGCTCACGGCCGAGGTCAGGTGGCGGTCGAATACTTCTCCGGCCAAGCGGGTCTGCCGGGGGGCGCCGCGGGCGATGTACACCGTGTGGCCGGAAACGCTCGGGCTGGGGCACCAGTCGGCGTGGATGCTAACGAACAGGTCCGCCCGCGCCCGGTTGGAAATGGCCGCACGATCGTTCAATTCCAGGAATTGATCGTCGTCGCGCGTGAGGACAACATCCACCCCGCGGCCGGACAAGCGCTCGACCACCATTCGCGTCACCGCGAGGTTGATCTGCTTCTCGTGCATTCCGGTCACGGCCTTCGCTCCGCCATCCTGCCCGCCGTGGCCGGCGTCCAGCACCACGCGCCCGAGGGTCCGTCTCCGCGGGTTGTCCGGCCGCTCAGGGGTACGCTGGCGCTGCATGCGAGGCGGTCGGCGCAACAGGCCGCGGAGCTGCTCTTCCACCTCGGCCGGCACAAACAGCGTGCCGCCGACGCTGGAGATCATCCCCGGCTGGAGCACCGTCCGGCCATTGACGATCATCTGTCCGCCGGGGTCCGGGAACACGAGGATCATGTTGAACGGGCTGCGAAGCGTGGCCGTGGCGCAATTCGTCTCGTCGACTTCCATCCCCAACCGCCCGGCCAGTTGGTACACGCTCAGCGTGCCGGGAGGTATCTCGATCTGCTCCCCGCCGTAGTGAACCGCCTGCGGTTGGTCGCACCCGGCCGCAACCGAGACGGCCAGCGCCGCCAGAGCGATGCACCCCCATTTGCACGTAATACAAGCCATGGCCATTCCCTCGGACTCGCCCGGCGTCCGTGCCGGGGCTACACCACTGCGTATCGACCCGTGGGGGCCGATTCATCCAGCACGATTCGCTGAATTGTTGCCTTTTCGCCCCGAAAACGCAAGCCGATTCGCTCAACGGAGAGTCATTCCCGGATTTCGAACGCATCGTCCAGGCGGAATGCATCGTCGAAGTCGAACACGTCGCGGAAGTCTTCGATGCTGTCCTCGTCGGTCCGCTTCATGTGACCGCTGTCGATCATCAGGTACACCATATTCCCGAAGTCCAGCGTGCAGCGGATGTTCCACTTCTCCAGCACCGCGCGGGCCAGCAGGCCCCACCGCTCGATGGCCAGGTTCCGCAGCCCCTCGCAGAGTTGCTGGCCCGTCACGTGGCGCTGGCCGGGCGGGGCCTCCCCGCCGCCGTGGACCATCTCCACCGCGCGGCCCAGCCCCTCGTGCAGAAAGGAGAACGCCTCCGGCGGGTAGCGCCCGTCCTCGCGGATGACCTGCTCGATCGGCTTTTCCGGCTTCTCCACCATCACGGCTTCCTCGGGAACAGCGGCTCGGCCTTGCCGACCGGCATGCCGGCCGGCAGCACGCCCCAGTCGGCCAGGTCGCGGAAGGCTTCGCCCGCCTCCGGCGTCCAGCCGAGTTGGGCCAGCGCCCGGTCGCACGTGGCCGGCATCACCGGCCGCAGGTGCAGCAGAATCAGCCGCACCGCCTCCGCGCACGTGTAGAGTATCGTGCCCAGGCGGCCGCGCTGTGACGGGTCCTTGGCGATCTGGAACGGCTCGGTGCGCTCGATAAACACATTCGTCGCCGTCGCCAGGGCCAGCAGTTTCTCCAGGTACACGTGAAACTCGCAGGCCTCCATGTGCCCCGCGGCGCTGGCGGTGAGTTCCTTCGCCGCGGCGCGCACCTCCGCCGCTTCCGCCACGTCTTCCGCCGCGGCCGGCAGCGCGCCGTCGAAGTACTTGCCGATCATCTTCAGCGTGCGGCTCAGCAGGTTGCCGATGCCATTGGCGAGGTCCGCGTTGTACGTGCTCCGCAGTGCGTCGTGGGAAAAGTCCCCATCCCGGCCGAAGGCCACCGCCCGCAGCAGGAAGTAGCGGTACACGTCCACCGAGTACTCCTGGCAGATCTCCGCGATGGTCTCCCGCGAGATGAAGTTGCCCAGGCTCTTGGACATCTTCCTGCCCTCGCTGGTCCACCAGCCGTGGGCGAAGACGCACTTGGGCAGCGGGATGTCCAGCGCCATCAGGATGCACGGCCAGTAGACCGCGTGGAACCAGAGAATGTCCTTGCCGATCAGGTGCACGTCGGCCGGCCAGAATTCCGCCGCCCGGCCGTCGTACTCGTCGCCGACCTCCGGCGTGCCGAGCGCGGTGATGTAGTTGCTCAGGGCGTCCACCCACACGTAGACCACGTACTGCGGGTCGTTCGGCATCGCCACGCCCCAGGGCAGCTTCTCGCGGTTGCGGGAGATGCACAGGTCTTCCACGCCGAGCTTGAGCTTGCTGAGCACCTCGTTGCGGCGGGCCTCCGGGCGGATGAAGCCCGGGTTCGCCTCGATGTGCTCGATGAGCCGGGGCGCCCACTTCTTCAGCCGGAAGAACCAGTTCTCCTCTTCATACTGCACGAGCGGCTTGCCGTTGATGGCGCTCTTGTAATCGTTCTCGCGGGCGGTGGATTCCGTGACGTATTCTTCCTGCCCTTCGTCGTACCAGCCCTTGTACGTGCCGAGGTAGATCTCCTCTCGCTCCAGCAGCCGGCGGATGAACTCCTGCACGCGCAGCTCGTGCCGCGGGGCGGAGGTGCGGATGAAATCGTCATGGGAGATGTCCAGCGCTCCCCAGAGCTCCTGGAAGTGCACCACCACGCTGTCGGCCAGTTCCTTGGGCGAAACGCCCTTCTCGGCCGCGGCCTTGACGATCTTGATGCCGTGCTCGTCGGTGCCCGTGAGAAAATGCACCTTCCGCCCGGCCGCGCGGAAGAACCGCGCCAGCACGTCGGCCGCGATGGTCGTGTAGGAATGGCCGATGTGCGGCTTGTCGTTGACGTAGTAGATCGGCGTCGTTACGTAATAGGTCTCGCTCATGATGCCCGCCCTTTTACCATAGCCGCGGCGCCAGTGGTAGCCGCTTCGCGCGGGCCATTTCTTGCCCCAAGCCGCCTCCGCTTCTCCGCCCCCTCCGGCGCACAAAGCCCGAGCCTACGCCCCCGTCACCGTCACGATGCACCTGCGCGTGCGCGGGCCGTCGAACTCGCAGAAGTACACGCCCTGCCAAGTGCCGAGCGTCAGCCGGCCGTCGAGGATCGGCACGGTCTGGGCGCAGCCCATCATCGAGCTCTTGACGTGGGCGGCGGAGTTGCCCTCCCCGTGGCGGTAGTCCGGGCTGGTCCACGGCACGGCCTTGTCCAGCGCGGAGAGGATGTCGTGCACGACGCTCGGGTCGGCGTTCTCATTGATTGTCACGCCGGCGGTGGTGTGCGGCACGTAGACGGTAACGTGCCCGTCGGTCACGCCGGAGGCCCGCACGGCGGCGGCCACGCGGTCCGTGATGTCGACCATCGCGTCCCGCCGCGGCGTTTTGACTTGGAATTCGGTGGTATGCATGGATCTATCCATACCGTCCCGCAGGCCAGGTCGCAAGGCGGTGAGCGGATTTGCGGGGCGTCGGCATTCGCCCGAATGCCCTGGCGCGCTGCTCGGAGCAAGGCAAGCGCATTATCCATTGCCGGTCTTTCAAGTGCGTTGTCCGGCCCGGAGGGCCGGCAAGCGGGTAGCCGGAGGCGTGAGCCTCCGGGATGGGGCGCCCCCACGACCAGAGGCCCGACGGGCCGAAAGAAGCCCCCTTTCGCCTCTTTGAGACGCCGATTCTTTGGACGACCCTCACCGGAGCCTGACGGCTCCGGCTAAATCCTTGCCGGGCCTTCGACCCGGAAGGCAATTCACCCCCTCCAGCGCGGGCCTCCGCGGGCCGGGCTGCCGGGTGCGGCACGGGGCTGTGGCGATGCCGCCGGAATCTGCTATAGTGCCGGCCGGCCGGGCGGAGCTTGGCCGAAAGAAGATGGGAGCGAGCGCAATGAATCTGCGAGAGATCAACGACTACGACGTGGTGGTCATCGGCGGCGGCCCCGGCGGCATCGGCGCGGCCGTGGCCGCCGGGCGGAGCGGCGCCAAGACGCTGCTGCTGGGGCGCGAAGGCTGCCTCGGCGGCGGCATGACCACGATGATGGTCTGCCCCTTCATGCCGCACGAGACCAACGGCGGCGGCGAGAGCCGCCGCGTAATGGGCGACTACGTGCTGAGCTACGAAGACTTCAAGACGCGGGCGAAGTTCGAGGACGCCATCGCCTGCTGCGCTTACTGCATCGATATCCACGGCGACAAGCAGAACGAGACCCGCGCCGAGCATTGTGGGCCCGGCGAGTTTTACCAGATCCCCACCGCTGCCTGACGCCCAAGGGCCTGAGCAACCTGCTGATCGCGGCGCGAAGCATCTCGGCCGACATCGAGGCCCACTCCAGCCTGCGGATCATGCCGGTGGTCATGTGCATCGGCCAGGCGGCCGGACACGCGGCCGCACTTGCGCTGGCATCCGGCGCGGATGTGCGGAGAGTGGACATCGACGACCTGCAGAAGGCCATCGTCGATGCCGGCGGCATCCTGGCGCCCAGTCCCGCCGCTCAGGCCCAGCCGGTGGAGTGACCGCCTTCACGCGGAGTAACAGAGCCGCGGAGAGGACGCCGCTGCCCGGCACATGCCGGGCTCAGAGGCGAGCCCTCCGGCTCTCCGGGAGTCTGTCTGCAAGTATGCTTCCTTGCGCCCGGCCGGCGCGGTAAGATGGCGCTCGCAAACCCGCACAGGGAGCCGCCATGACCATCATCGAGCCGCACATTCACATGTACTCGCGCACGACGGACGACTACCAGGCCATGTACGCGGCCGGGATTCGCGCGTGCGTGGAGCCGAGCTTCTGGCTCGGCCAGGACCGCCGGCACGCCGGGACGTTCTTCGATTACTTCAACCTGATCCTGAACTTCGAGACGAAGCGCGCGCGGAACTTCGGCATCGACCACTTCGCGGCCGTCGGCTACAACCCCAAGGAGGCCGAGAACACGCCGCTGGTGGATGAAGTGCTGGCCGGCATGGACGAGCACCTGGGTCACGAACGATGCGTGGCGCTGGGCGAGATCGGCTTCAACAACATCACTGACGCCGAGGAATACGCCTTCCGCCGCCAGTTGGAGATGGCCGCCGAGCGCGAGATGCTCGTGATCGTCCACCTGCCGCACTTCCACAAGCCGGAAGGCATCGCCCGCACGATGAAGGTCGTCCGCGAGGTCGGCTTCCCAGAAGACCGCGTCTATCTCGACCACAACACCGAGGACACCATGGCCCAGGCCCGCCAGACGGACTGCTGGCTCGGCCTGACGGTCTACCCCATCAGCAAGCTCACGCCCGAGCGCGTCAGCCACATCGTGCGGACGTACGGGGCGGACAAGCTCATCGTCTCCGGCTCGGCGGACTGGGGCATCTCCGACCCGCTGGCCCTGGTGAAGGTTGTGCGCTTCCTCCAGGAGGACGGGCACGACGAGCAGACCATCGACAAACTGGTGGCCGGCAACGCGATGGCCTTCTACGGCCGCTGCGAGAAGTGGAAGCCGGACTTCACCCTGACCCCACCGGACCCCAGAACCTTCCAGAGGTGACGTCCCGTGACTGCCGAAGCCGCTCACATTCGCACCGTTCCGCCCGCCGCACGCTGGTTCCCGCCGAACTGGCGAGCCCTGGGGCAGTTGCTCCGCCTGCCGAACCTGCTGACCGTGCCGGGAGACCCGGCCGTGGGCTTTCTCTTCGTCGCGTGGATGGGCCGATACCCGCGCTACGAGTACATGGCCGCCGCGTGCGTGGCCGGCGTGCTGCTGTACATGTTCGGCCTGGTGCTCAACGACCTGCGAGACCGCGGGGAGGACGCCGCCGACCGCCCCCATCGGCCGATCCCCAGCGGGCGCGTTTCCCCCATGCAGGCGATGGCGCTGGCCGTGGGGCTGGCCGCGGGCGGAATGCTCGCCGCGGCGCTGACGTTCTCCTGGGCGGCCGTCGTCGTCGCGGCCGTGCTGCTGGCGATGATCCTCGCCTACGACCTCGTGCTGAAGCGCATCCCCGCGGCCGGGCCGCTGAGCATGGGCCTCTGCCGCGCGCTCAGCGTGCTGCTGGGGGCGTCCGTCAAGGGCTGGGCGGGCGTGCTGCATCCGCCGGCGCTGCTGGCGGCGGCCATCGTCGGCGCGTACGTCGCGGCCGTCACGCTCATCGCCCGAAGGGAGACCGCCGGCGGGCCGGTGGGCCACAAGCGCAACTTCCCGTCGATGATCCTCGCGTTCAGCTTCGTGTTCGTATTCCTGGCCCTGCTGGAGGAAACGCAGTATAGCTCATGGGCCTGGCCGCTGTTGCTGCTGCCCGTCGGCGCGGTGGCCTGGGCGGCACGGGCCGGCATCCGCCTGGGGCTGGCCGCCTCGCCCGGCGACGTGCAGAAGAACGTCGGCCGGCTGGTGCTCGGCCTGCTGCTGGTGCAGGCCACGCTCGCCTGCATGGCCGGCCTGCCGGGCGTTTTCTCGGCCGTCATCCTGGCGGCTCTCTTCCCCGTGGCGCTGCTGCTGGGGCGGCGGTTCTACGCAAGTTAGTTCAGACGGCGTGACGGAGGCATGGCCGGCAGCATCGCGGAGCCTCACCTCTAAGATCTAACCTCTAACCTGTTGTCCATGTCTTTAACCTGCTGCCGGGAAAAACCTCCGCGCCCTGCTGGCGCGGGGGGTGGGAATCGGCCGATGGAATGGATAGCACAATGGATGCACTCGAAATGGGAACGGCGCGGCGAGGATGAAGATATGGTGTCCGAAGCCAGACAGCAAGTCCGCACGCAGCTCCTGACGGCCCTGAGCCTCGCCAACCAGTGCCGCGAGCACCCCTCCATCCGCGGAGACTACCTCAAGCTCCGCGAGCTGGTGGACGTGATCGAGGCCATCCAAGCCGCCTTGGCCTCTCTGGACACCGGCCGCGACGAGCACGGCCGGCCCGTCTCTGCCCGCCAGGCCGCCGAGCGGCTCCGCCACATGGGCCACTGCCCGCTGTCCGGCATGGTCTTCTTCCGCCTGGATATCGACGCTCCGCCCGAAACCCGGGAGTTCCTCGACGCACTCCAGCAGGAACTCCGCCAGGCCGCCGAGGCCATGGTCGCCTGAGACCGCGGCGGGAAGTGCGTCAACGCCCTGCCCCGGTCGGTCCGAATTCGGCCCGGCCGCGGCGGCCATCGCGGCCGCCGCGGCCGGCGCGGTTTACAGGTCCAGCGGGCTGACGTACTCGCCCTTGGCGGCCTTAAGGGCCTCCAGGCGCTTTCGCTGGGCGGTGGTCTGTTCGGCCATGGCCGGCGGGTTGTCCTGCACGGTGGCGTAGATTTCTTCCATGCGGTCGAGCTTGGCCAGCAGTTCGGGAATGCGGACGGTGAACTGCTCCACGTAGTCCTGCTGGGTGTAGTCTTTGCCTCGCACCTGCTGGAAGAGCCGCTGGAGGTCTTCGTACTTGGGGATCAGCCCGTAGGCGGCGTCGAGCGCGTCGACATCGCCGTGGACGCGGAGCTCCATCCACTTGACCCACACGGCCTTGTCCAGCATGCCGTTGAGGTACTTGCCGTCCTTCTTGAGGAAGTAGTTGGTGCCGAAGACCTTCGGGCGCTTCACGTCCTGGGCGAACGCCAGGTTGTTCTGGATGTACTGGCCGACGGACATGGACAGGAAGTCCATGTTGCTCATGACGTTCCACTTGCGGACGCCCTCGGCGCCGATGGTGGCGGAGGTGGTTTCGCTCTCCAGCATGGCGCCCATGGTGCAGATGCCGTGCTCCCAGGAGTAGGCCTCGCGGACGGGGACGTTGGTGTCGCTGTCGCGTCCGCCGTAGATGATGCCGCCCAGCGGCAGGCCCTTGGGGTTGTCCCAGTCCGGGTCGGCGTTGGCGAGGTCTCGCATGCGGACGGTGTAGCGGGCGTTCTTGTGGCTGGGGGTGGTGGGCTTGCCGTCCGGGCCCTTCATGCCCTCATGCCACGGGCCGCAGTAATTCTCGCCCTCGGAGGGGATTTCCTCTCCCATGCCCAGCCAGTACGGCTTGCCGTCTTGGACGAGCACGTTGCCGAAGATCACCTCGCCCGGCTTGTGCAGCACGTCCCAGATGATCGGGTCGCCCTCGGCGCTGACGTCCTGGATGATGCCGAAGATGCCCGCCTCCACGTTGGCGGCGCGGAACTCGCCGTCGATCACGCGGAAGTACGCCAGGTCGTCGCCGACGATGTTCTCGCCGGGAATCATGGCGGTGGAGGTTTTGCCGCAGGCGCTGGGGTACGCGCCGGCGAGGTACGTCTTGCGGCCGTCGGGGCCGTTGACCCGCATGATGAACATGTGCTCGGCCAGCCAGCCCTCGCGGTCGGCCTTCTGGATCGCCAGGCGGAGGGAGAGCTTCTTGAGGCCGACGGTGTTGCCGGCGTACTGCGTGTTGACGGAGTAGACGGTGTTGCGCGTGTGGTCCATGTACACGCGGTTCAGCTCGTAATGCTTGCTGGTCATCCGCTCGTCCACCTCGCCGGTGGCGTGGCGGAAGCGGAAGAACTCGAAGTCTTCCTTCTCGGCCGCCTGGCGTTTGAACTCCTCGTAGCCCAGGCGGTAGAGCATGTCTTCGCTGTGGGCGACGTAGGCGGAGTCCGTCACCTGCAGGCACGGAATGGCGAAGGCCGTGTTGACCGGCCCCAGGCAGAAGAACCGCACGTACATCGTGCGCCCCTGGTATTGGCCGCGCTGGAGGTCTTCGATTTCCCGCAGGCCCTCGGCCCGGTCGACCTGGTTGAGCTTCGGGTCCAGCGTTTCGTCGGCGGGCACGAGGTACTTGGTCACTTCCTTCTTGCGGGCCTGGTCGTAGTAGCCGTCGAAGTGCACCGTGTGGCCCTCGATGGCCAGCGGGCGCTCTTCCTTGTTGTCGATCGCCTGTTGGCGGATCCACGCGACGTCTTCCGGCGAATCGTCGCAGACGACGATCTTCTCCGGCGTGCAGAGCTCGGCGGCGTAGGCCACAAACTCGTGCACCTCGTCATTGTCGATAGCGGACAGCTTGCCGAAACTCGCCTCGTCCATCTTGCCTTGCAGCACCTTCGTGAATTCGTCCTTCATGATCGTTCTCTCAGCCTGGGGGCCTGCGGCCATGGCGGCCGCTTCTGTCGGTCTCTACCGGCCGGCAGAGCGCAGGGAACCTCCGCGATCGGTCGCCTGCATCGAGGTGGGAGTTTTACCGCGCGGCGGGGCCGCCTGTCAAGGCATCCGCTTGCCCGGCGGGACGCCCTGCATTACCGTAAAGAAGGAAGGAGCTTCCGTTGATCGGCTCACTGGTGTTCATGCCGCCGGACTGGCCGGGCGTGCTGCTGCCGGCGGCCGCGGCCGCCCTGGCGTGGGAACTGGGCGCCCTGCTGCGCGCGATCTGGCGAGGGCGGCCGCCCGCGGCCGCGCTGGGGTTGACGGTGGGCGCGGTGCTGGCCGGGCCGCTGCTGGCGGCCGTGGCGGGCGTGTGGGCGGCGGTGTCTTCCGCGGAGCGGGGCGCCACCAAGGGCCTCCTTTCCGCGTGCCTGCGCGGAACGCTTTTGGCCGTGCTGGCGGTGCTGACGATCTACTGGATGCCCGCCGGCGCGCCCGGAGGGGCCATTGTGGCCCTCGCCGCCTGCGCGGCGATATGGTCCGTGCGGGCCTACCGTCGCACCACGGCCCCGCTGCAACGCGGCTGGAAAGGCTTTTTCCTGGCGATGCGCCTGCTCGTGCTGCTGCTGCTGGCGCTGGTGCTGCTTCGGCCGACGCTGGAGTACACTCGCACCGAGGAAGTGCGCCGCCTGGTGCTGATCGGCGTGGACACCTCCGCCTCCATGCAGCGGCGGGACGCTCCCCAGGCCTACACCGACCTCGCCCCCCCGCCGGGGCAGGCGCCCGCCCGCCGCATCGACTCGGTGATCCAGGCCTTCGCCAGCAACCTGCGCCGCATGCGAAATCTCGTCGGCCAGGCGGACGTGACGGTGTTCACGTTCTCCACCGCCTCCAACACGCTCGCCGAATACCGGCAAGACAACCCGCCGCGCCAGGCCCCGGACCTGCCCAGCGCCACCGGCCCGGCCACGGCCATTGGAGACTCCGCCGCCGCCATGTTCGAGCAGGCCGTCCGCGCCGGGCGGAAGGTGGCGGCCATCGTGCTGGTCTCCGACGGAAGCAACAACACCTCCGCCGCCGTCGAGCCGGGAAAGTTCGCCACCGCCATGGCCGCCGCGGGGGTGCCGGTGCATACCGTCGGCGTCGGCTCGGAGGAGGTGCTCGGAGGCACGCACACGCTCAACATCAAGGAACTGCTCGCCCCGGACGAGGTGCAGGCGTTCAACCGCCTTTCCGCCACCGCCCGGCTGGAAGCCATCGGCCTGGACGGGCGGGACATCGAGGTGACGTGGACCTTCGGCGAGAAGGAAGTGTCCGTCAAACAGATATCCGTCTCCGGCGGCAGGATGGAGCAGGTGCTGGAGTTCTCGCACGTGCCGACGGAGGTGGGCTCTCACCGGCTGAAGGCCACCGCCCGCGTGCTGGGCGAGAAGGTCAAAGACCTCGCCGGCCGGCCGGAAGACTCCAAGCTCGTGCGGGTGTTCGACACGGGCCTGCGCATCCTCTACGTGGAGGGCCGCTTCCGCTTCGAAAGCAAGTACATCATGCGGGCGCTCACCAGCGGACGGCGGTTCACCGTGGACCGGCGCGTGCTGCTGCAGCCGTTGCGGGCGGACCAGCCCCCCGCGCTCAGCGAGGACCTCGACGACTGGCTCAGCTACCACGCCATCATCCTGGGAGACGTGGACCATACGCACTTCACGCCGAAGCAACTGGAAATCATCAAAGAGCTTGTGGGGCGGCGCGGCAAGGGGTTCTGCATGATCGGCGGGTCGAAGAGCTTCGGCCGGGGCGGCTGGGCCCAGACTCCCCTGGCCGACGTGCTGCCGGTGGTGCTCGCCCAGGCGACCGGGCAAATCGAGCAGGACGTCAAGCCGCTGCCCACGCGCGAGGGGGCGCTCAGCGGCATCCTGCAGATCGGCGAGGGAGGCCAGGACGCCGCGGCCGCGTGGGCCATGCTGCCGGAGATGCCCGGCGCCAACCGCTTCGGCGAGTTGAAGCTCGGCGCGGTCGTCCTCGCGCGGGACCGGCGCACCCACTCGCCGATGATCGTCTCCCAGCAGTACGGCAGCGGGCGGGTGCTGGCCGTCGCCTTCGACACCACGTGGCGGTGGGTGCTCACGCCGGAGGAGAACACCGGCGAGATGCAGAAGCGCTTCTGGCGGCAGGTGGCCCTGTACCTGGCCGCGCCCAGGGGCAACATCTGGATCCAGACGCAGACCAACGAGTTTGACCTCCGCAAACTCGCCGCCGGCAGGCAGTCCATCGAGGTGACGGCCGGCGTGGAGGACGCCTCCGGCCGGCCGATCCGCAACCCGCCGGTGCGGGTGACGCTCCAGGGGCCGGGCATGGACAAGCCCGCTCCGGTGGCGCTGACGCCGCGCGACGACCGCCTGGCGACAACGCTCCGCCCACCACCGCGGCCGGGGCTGTACACGCTGCGGATCGAGTCCGAGGTGGGCGGCAAGCCGCTCTCGGCCGAGCACCGCTTCGAGATCGTCGAGCGGGACATCGAATCGCTGGACGTACTGGCCAACCTGGGGCTTCTGCGGGAGATCGCCCGCACCGGCAAGGGCCGCTACGTACCGCTGGCGGAACTGCCGGACCTGCTGGAGAGCCTGCCCGTCGAGGCCCGGGCGGAGAAGAAGCAGCGGGCCGCCTTCGATGAACTCACCGAGGAGCTTCGTTGGCCGCTGCTGGCGGCGTATGTGGCTCTGCTGTGCGTGGAGTGGGCGGTGCGGAAGCGCAAGGGGCTGGTCTAGCTCGGGGAGCGAAATGTGCGGCTGCAGGACGGAGCAGCCCATGGGGCCGAACACGCCACGGCGGCGCCGGACAGCCCGCCCCCCTCGGCGCTCGTACGATGCGCGGCGGGGATGAATGCCGCGACCACCCCCTCCGTCCAAAGCAAGGAAACGTGCCCCGATGTCCTCTGGGATGCCCCACGCGGATTGCTAATCAGACGATCCCTTCATCGGTCCCGCGGTTCGCACATGCCTCGCGGATAGTCTGAATGATCCTGGTGGATGTTCTTACAAGTCCGTCCGGTCAGGGAGGCGACCTGCGAGATGCTCCGCCCTTCTTTCTGCCCTTGGACAATTCTCTGTTGAAGTGGGGGCAGGGATGCGACAATTTCGTATCATTCACTTTCGTTGAGGGTGTCGCCGGGGCTGTCCATACCCTCCTGCAAGATGGTCAGCATCGCCAGAAACTCCTCCGGGCTGAGCACGTCCATCTCGGACCTTGCATAACCCCCCGCATTCCGCGTAATGATGCACGATGCGTCCACACGCCACGCGGAGAAATATTGCACCGCGTCCTCCAGCTCCACCCAGTCGGCGTCGATGGCTTGGTGCAGTATTTTGTCATCGCAGGGCGCGATATGAAACACGTCGCGCATCCACTTGACGGCCTGTCTGGCGGCGCGACGGTTCCGGAATCTGCGAACGATGTAGAATACATTGGTGAAACTGATGGCCGAAACGTGCGCCTCGAGCTTGCCCGTCTCCGCCAGCGTCCAGATGTGGGCGGCATCCTCGTAATGTGGTTCACGCCGACCCAGCACATCGAGGAGAACATTCGTGTCAACAAATACCTTCATCATCCTCTCCCGTGTCGGTCGACCAAGGCATCTACAAGTAGTTCTTTGTCCGACCGGGAGTTTGGAAGAGAAACAAGCCCGCTGGCGCTTCTCGTGACAGGCCCAAGCGGAGCGCCAACCCATTGCCGCTGTTCCATGGAATGCACAAATCGCGAGAACAGGGCCGAGACGCTGGTGTTGTGCTCGCCAGCGATGCGCTTGGCGCTTTGGATGGTTTGTTCATCGGCACTTAAGGTCAGCTTGTTCATGGCGGTTTCCTTTGTACGTACAGTTTGAATTAAAGTATACGTATTGCTCCGGGACGGGACAAGGCGAATCTTGCGCCCCTTCCATGTCGCACTCGCCCGCGGACCCCGCCGGAGGTTATACTGCCGCGGACGGAGCGAAATAATGCAATTGAAGCGAAAACTTGGCTTCTGGGATGTCTTCTGCCTGGCGGCCGGGGCGATGATCAGCTCCGGCCTGTTCGTGCTGCCGGGGCAGGCGTTCTCCGCGGCCGGTCCCGGCGTGGTGCTGGCCTATGCGCTGGCGTCAATCGCAATGCTTCCGGCCATGTTCTCCCAAGCCGAGCTCGCCACGGCCATGCCGAAATCCGGCGGCAGCTACTTCTTCATCGAGCGGGCGATGGGCGCGCTGCCCGGCACGCTGGCGGGGTTGGCCAACTGGTTCTCGATCGCGCTGAAAAGCGCGTTCGCGCTGATCGGCATCGGGGCGTTCGCCCAGTTCATCGGCCTGGGCGAGGGAATCTGGACGGTCAAGCTCGTCGCCGCCGGCGGGTGTGTGCTGTTCACCGCATTGAACTTGCGCAGCGTCAAGATGACCGGCAAGGCGCAGTCGATCATGGTGATCGTCCTGCTCGTGCTGCTGGTGGGGTTCCTTGTGGTCGGGCTGCCGGAGGTGCATCACGCGCAGTTCGCGGGGTTCATGGACAAGGGCTTCGGCAGCATCCTCGCCACGGCCGCGCTGGTGTTCGTGTCTTACGGCGGGCTGACGAAGGTGGCCTCCGTGGCCGGGGAGATCAAGCACCCCGGCCGCAACATCCCCGCCGGCATGTTCTCCGCGGCGATCATCGTCTCGCTGCTGTACGTGGCGGCGGTGTTCGTGGCCGTCGGCGTGACGCCGGCGGCGGAGCTCGACGGCAATCTCAAGCCGCTCACCACCGCCGCACAGCACACGGCCTTGGGGACCATCGCGCCGATCGCCCTGGGCACGGCCGCGCTGCTGGCGTTCTTCTCCACGGCCAACGGCGGCATCCTGGCCGCCTCCCGCAGCCCGCTGGCGATGAGCCACGACGGCCTTCTGCCGCCGGCACTCCGCAAGATTTCCCGCCGCTACCAGACGCCGTACGTGAGCATCCTGCTGACCAGCGGGTTCATGCTGGCGGTGATCCTCGCCCTCTCGATTCCGGCGTTGGTGAAGGTCGCCTCGACGATGATGCTGCTGCTGTTCGCCCTGGTGAACCTGGCGGTGCTGGTGATGCGCTCCAGCCGCATCCAGAACTACCGGCCGATGTTCCGTGCGCCCGGCCATCCATACCTGCAGATCGTCGGCATCGTTCTGTACGGCGGGTTGATCGCGCTGATGGGCCGAGAGGCCCTGCTCACCACGGCCGTGTTCCTGCTGGTGGGCGTCGGCTGGTACTTCCTGTACGCCCGCACCCGCAGCAGCCGCGAGAGCGCGTTGATCTACATGATGAACCGGCTGGTCTCTCGGGAGATCCGCCGCGGTTCGCTGGAGGAGGAGCTTCGCGAGATCGCCATGGAGCGGGATGAGGTCACCCACGACCGCTTCGACCAGATCATCCAGAACTGCGCGGTGGTGGACATCGCCGAACCGGTGTCCGCCGACGAGATGTTCCGCCGCGCGGCCGAGGCCCTCGCCGACCGGCTGGAGATGAACGCCGCCGACCTGCACGAGCTGTTCCGGCAGCGCGAGGCACAGTCGTCGACGGTCATCCAGCCCGGGCTGGCGATTCCGCACGTGATCATTCCCGGCGAGCACCACTTTGACGTGCTGCTGATCCGCTGCCGCGAAGGGGCGGTCTTCTTGGGGCAGGACAAGCCGGTGCGCGTGGCCTTTGTGCTGGTGGGCACGACGGACGAGCGCAACTATCACCTGCGGGCGCTGATGGCGGTGGCCAACGTGGCGGCCGAGCCGGGCTTCATGGACCGCTGGCTGGCCGCGGGCGAGGCCGAGCACCTGCGAGACATCGTGCTGCTCTCCGAGCGCCAGCGGGAAGCGTGACCGCGGGGCCGGCGGCGGGAAAGTATGAGAGCAGCATAGTGGCGCTCCGCGATGGCCATGCCATTCCGCCCTTCCCCCGCTCTCTACTGCCGCATCCCGAGCACCTGGAAGATCGTCTGCTCATCCGGCGTGGGCTTGATCCTCTGTGTCACAGCCAGCGTTGTGGCCATCGCCAGCCCCATCACAAAACCGCCCACGTGCGCCCACAGGGCCACTCCTTCGCCAGCGCCCAGCACGAGGTACAAAACGTCCCACGTCGCCCACAGCAGGATGATCCAGACACTCGAGCAGGAGAACACATGAAGGTAGAAGATGCCGGGCAGCCAGAGCATCTTCACATCGTTGCGCGGGAAGAACACGAGGAATCCGGCCATTACGCCGTTGATCGCGCCGGACGCTCCGACCATCGGTCTCCCGTCGAATCCGTAATGCACGGCGCTGGCGCCCAGTCCGGCCAGCAGGTAGAACAGCAAATACAACGCATGGCCCAGCTTGTAGTTCAAGGCGTTGCCGAACACCCAGAGGAACAGCATGTTCCCCGCCAGGTGCAGCAACCCCCCGTGGACGAGGAAGTCTGAGCCGAAGCCGGCCAGGGACTTCAGCAGCTGCATGTCGAACAGGGCCAATATGGACACGCACACCGTCACGGCCATGATCGCGTAGTTCACCCAGGGCGTGCGCCAGGTCATCACATCTACTTTCAGCGGTATCAGCATGATCTGCACCCCTTTCCTTTTGGATGGATTGTACCGCGATCAAGGCCGTTTGGCGCGTCACTTCGCGCGCCATTCCGGACAAGTCAGACACCCGCTTCGCCCGTGCCATGCGGGATCAGCAATATGGAGGACTCATCCCGCGGTCCGGCGTCCGCCCCGGCCAAGGTATGCGGCGCTAATGCCCCACCGTGTACTTGTCCTTCTGCTGTGTCGGGGCGGCGGTGAAGCCCGTGCCGGCGGTCTTCTGCTTTTTGGCCTTGGGGTAGACCTTCTTCTTGCCGGCGATGCGCTGGTACAGCCGCAGCGGCTTGCCGTGCGGCAGCAGGTACACCACGTCCGGCCCGCGCCACACGCCCGTGAACATCCGTCCGCGGGCGACCTCCCGCACCTTCTTCGTGCGGAGCGGGTGCAGCAGCTCGACGGTCTTCCCGGCCGGAACATTCTCGAACACGGCCAGGCCGCCCTCTACTTTCATGGCCCGCTTGCGCCCCGCCACCTTCGCCTCCAGCGTCCGCCCCATCCACGGCTGGATGCGGATGGCCACGGTGCACTCGCGCTTCGGCGTGACGGAAATGCGGCCGGCGTTCGGGTAGTCCATGCGCACCTCCGCCTGGGGCGTGTCCTTGTCGACCGGGATGTTCACCGTCAGCCGCCCGCGGCCGCGTTCTTCTTTAGCAGGAGGCTCCGCTCCCGTCAACCGCGGCCTGTCCGACAGCGAGCCCGCGGGGATTCGCGGCGCGCTTGACAGGCGGCTCGGATACCCTATGCTGGTCGGGTTGCTTCTCGCGGATGGAACCGAAACCAAAGCCTGGAGTGCGGCATGTCGTCAAAGAACGTGAACGTGGTGGGCCTTCAGTGGGGCGACGAAGGCAAGGGCAAGGTCGTGGACGCGGTGGCCGGGGTGTCCCGCTACGTGGCGAGATACTGCGGCGGCGCCAACGCCGGGCACACGGTGGTCGTGGGCGACGAGAAATACGCCCTGCACCTGATCCCCTGCGGCATTCTGCGGAACCGCGTGATCAACGTCATCGGTAACGGCGTGGCGTTCTGTCCGGAGACGGCCCTGAAGGAAATCGACGGCCTGCGCGAGCGCGGCGTGAAGGTGGGGCCGGAAAACCTGCTCATCAGCAGCGCCGCCCACGTGGTGATGCCCTGGCACAAGTTGCAGGACCAGCTTTCCGAAAAGTCGCTCGGCGCCCAGAAGATCGGCACCACCGCCCGGGGCATCGGCCCGTGCTACAGCGACAAGACCAACCGCTCCACCGCCATCCGCGTGGCCGACCTCGTGGACGAAGAAACCCTCCGCCAGAAGGTGAAGATCATCGGGGCCGTCAAGAACTCCGTGTTCCGCGCCCTGTACGACGCCGAGCCGATGGACTGCGCGAAGATCGCCGACGCATACGCCGCGCTCGGCCGGCGCATCGCCCCGCACGTGGCCAACACCGGCGCGGTGCTCCGCAAGGCCTGCGACGCGGGCGAGCGGATTCTCTTCGAGGGCGGGCAGGGCTGCATGCTGGATATCGACCACGGCACCTTCCCATTCGTCACCAGCTCCAACACCTCCACCTGCGGCGTGCCGGGCGGATGCGGCGTGCCGCCGAAGGCCGTCGGCACGGTGATCGGCCTGGTGAAGGCCTACCAGACGCGCGTCGGCGCCGGGCCGTTCCCCACCGAGCAGGACAACCGCATCGGCGAGTACATCCGCCAGCGCGGCCACGAATACGGCACCACCACCGGCCGGCCGAGGCGCTGCGGCTGGCTGGACCTGTTCGCCGTGCGCTACGCCGCGGACCTGTGCGGCGCCGACGAGGTGGCCCTCGCCCTGCTGGACGTGCTGAGCGGGCTGGACGAACTGAAAATCTGCACCGGCTACCGGATCGACGGCGAGGAGCTGGAAGACTTCGACCCCGCCCGCATGGAGCGGGTCGAGTGCCTCTACGAAACGCTGGGCGGCTGGCAGGAGGACATCAGCCGCTGCCGCACCTTTGAGAGCCTGCCCGCCGAGGCCCGGGCCTATGTCCGCCGCGTCGAGGAGTATCTCGGCCGGCCGGTCGGCATCATCGGCGTGGGCCCGGAGCGGGATATGACCATCGTGCACCACAGCAGCGTGGAGGGACTGGGATAGTGGCCGACATATCGCCCCAGGCCGTCGCCCGCGCCCGCGCCGCCCTCGGCATGCCGGTGGAGCGCATCCCCCGGTCGATCGCCATCATCATGGACGGCAACGGCCGCTGGGCCCGCCAGCGCGGCCTGCCCCGCCCCATCGGCCACCGCGAGGGGGCGAAGGTCGTCCGCAATATCGTCACGGAGGCCGCCCGGCTCGGCCTGGAAGCGCTGTCGCTTTACAGCTTCTCCATCGAGAACTGGAACCGCCCCGCCGACGAGGTCAACGCCCTGATGCACCTGTACGCCGAGTATCTCGTGCAGGAGCGCGAAACGGTGATGGCCCACAACATCCGCCTGCGCCACCTTGGGCGGCGCGAGGGCCTGCCGGAGATCGTGCTGAAGGAACTCGACACGTCGGTGAACGTCAGCGCCGGCAACACCGGCATGTTCCTGTGCCTGGCGATCAACTACGGCGCCCGCGCGGAGATTGTCGACGCCGTGCGGCGCATCGCCACGCGCGCGGCCGCTGGCGAACTCGACCCCGCCGCCATCACCGATGAAACCATCGCCGCGAACCTGGACTCCGCCGGCGTGCCGGACCCGGACCTCGTGATCCGCACGGCCGGGGAGATGCGCCTGAGCAACTTCCTGCTCTGGCAGGTGTCTTACGCGGAGTACTACCGCACGCCGGCGTTCTGGCCGGACTTCGACACCGAGGAGTTCCACAAGGCCATCGGCGAGTACGCCAACCGGCGCCGGCGCTTCGGCGGCCTGGACGCCTCCAACACGTGACGCCGTGATCGAAGCCGCCCCGCACATCCACATTCCCGAAGACGAGATCGAGCTGGACTTTGTGCGCGCATCGGGTCCGGGCGGACAGAATGTCAACAAGGTGTCCACGGCCGTGCAGTTGCGGTTCGACGCGATGGCGAGCCGGTCCCTGCCGCAAGACGTGAAGGGGCGACTGCGGAAACTGGCCGGCCGGCAGATGACCGCCGACGGCGTGCTGGTGATCGACGCCCGCCGCTTCCGCAGCCAGGTGCAGAACCGCACCGACGCCGTCAAGCGGCTGTGCAAGCTCATCCAGCGGGCCGCAAAGAAGCCCACGCCCCGCAAGAGAACCGGACCCACCGCCGCCTCCAAGCGCCGCCGGCTGGAAGGCAAAAAGCGCCGCGGCCAGACCAAGCGCCTGCGCGGTCGGGTGCGACGGGAGGAGTAGCTCGGCCTACGCCTCCGCCAGTTCCTGCCGGCGCAGCACTTCCTGGGAGAGCCGGCGATGAACGGATCGAAGTTCCAGAACGCCCAGGCACACCGGATCTTCGCCGGCCGCCACCACCGGCACGCAGTCCAGTCCCTCGGATTCCATGCGGCTGACGGCTTCAGCCAGCGATGCGTTCTCGCTCGCCACGTCGGGCGGCGGCTCCATCAGGTCATGAGCCAGAAGCCACTGGTGCAGCCCTTCGGAGGCGAAGATCTGCTTAAGGTGGGCGATGGTGATCAGCCCCACCAGTCGGCCGTCGGAGTCGACCACGGGGTAACTCAGAGCGTCGGTCTCGGCGATGGTCTTCAGGATGTTCGCCAGTCGCGTGGCCTCCGGGAAGCGCGGGGCCTCGCGGTCCACCATGTCCGCCACTTTGTACTCGTGGACGAGGTCTTCCTCCGTCACGTTTAAGCCGACCTCCCCCGCCTTCTTCACCGCAAGTTTCACACACGGCGGGCCGATGAGCTGCACCAAAAACGTGGTGGCCGTGACGATCGTCGCCACCGCGTTGCCGATGGCCGCCGACTCCCCCTGGAACCGGCCCGCCGCGAGGATCGCCAGGCCAATGGCCACGCCCGCCTGGCTGAACAGGCACAGGCCGAGGTATCGCCGGACGCTGTCGGCCGCGCGGCCCCAGCGCGCCCCGAGGTACGCGCCGAGCAGCTTGCCGCCGGTCCGGCCCACCACGAAGGCCCCGGCCAGCGCCCACATCCACGCGGCCATGTCCGTCACGTGGAGCCGGGCGCCGACAATCACGAAGAACAGCACATAGATCGGCGGAGCGAAGCCCTCGACGATCTCGAACGCCACGTGGGAGCGGCGGGGGGCGAGGTTCGTCAGCGTGGCCCCCAGCAGCATCGCCGCGAGGATCACGTCCACGCCAATCCAGAGCCCCACGCCAATGACCAGCGCCAAGGCCCCGATCACGAGCGTCAGCGCCCGCTCTCGCTCGCGCCAGCGGCGCAGAATCGTGTTCAGGCCGAAGCCCGTCGCCACGCCCAAAGCCACCGCGCCGGCGAGTTCGTAGAACGTGCTCCAAAGCATCGTCCCGATGCCGCCGCCGGCCGAGCCGATCAGCAGCCCCGTCACGCTGGAGGCCAGCGCGAACAGCACCAGGGCCAGTCCGTCATCCATCGCGACGATGGCGAAGACGGTCGTCGTCAGCACACCGCGCGTCTTGTACTCCCACAGCACATCGACCGTCGCGGCCGGCGCCGTGGCGCTGGCGATGGCGCCCAGCATCAGCCCCAGCGCGATCGCATGCGCTGGCGGCAGCCAGATCATCGCCAGCAGGCTTACCGCCAGGGACACCACGAGAAACGTCGCCATGCCTTCCGCCAGCAGGATGATCATGAACCGTCGCCCATGCCGCCGGAATACCTCGCGGTGCAGTTCCCCGCCGATCATGAAACCGATCACCCCCAGCGCGAAGAAGTTGAACGGCAGCAGCCGCTGGATCATGTCTTCGTGCACGAGGTTGAGGCCCGTGCGGCCGACCAGCAGGCCGATGGCGATGTAGCCGACGACCTTGGGAATGCGAAGCCACTGGAAGACCCTCGCGCCCACGGTGCCCAGAAAGATGGCCAGGCCGATGACCAGCAGGATGGGCGCATGGGAGATGTCCAGCAGGGCGGGGCAGAGCGGCAGGCTCACGGCAAGTCCCCCGTGAGCAGTTCGTAGGCGGCCGTCGGCTTCTCGGCGGCGATGATCGCCGCGCGGCGGTCCTCATGTTTGAGGGCCTCGGCCGCCTGGGCCAGCAGGCGGACGTACGTCTCATGCTGCCCAGCCGGGGCAAGGATCATCAGCATGATATGCACCGGCTGATCGTCCAGGCTCTTGTAATCCGCCAGACCGACGCGCGACACGCCCACAGCCACCATCGGCTTGGGCACTTCCTTCATACGAACGTGCGGCACGGCCAAGCCCTGGCCGATGCCCGTGCTCATCATCTCCTCGCGCTTGTGCAGCGCCGCCAGCAGGCTTTCGGCATCCGGGCCGGCGCCGTGCTCTGCGGCCAGGGTCGCCAGTTCCCCCAGGGCATCCGCCTTCGTGGTGCTCCGCAGCAGCACGATGCACTCCGGAGACAGGAACTCCTTCAGATTCATGGATACTACTCCTCGTCCGCACAAGCAGGAAGGTATGTCACGGCGGGTGGGTCTGCCCGCACATGCACAAACATCTCATTTGACCACAACACGATGCTTCCCGCAACCGCCGCTCGCGATCCCGAAAATAGCGGACCGTCGCCGAGGCGCTTGCCAGCAGTTCCCACAACGCCGCTTCCGAAGCCTGCTTGGCCGGGGGGTGACGGCCTGAGGCGTTTTGCGGCGCCCGCCTGCCCGTCGCGCTGCAATGGTTCAGAGCGCCCAGCAGTCCGGTCGGCCCCCCGGGGTCGGGAGCCGGCCGGGGGCTGGGGAACACCGCTTGGAAAGGAAGAGCACCACTCCCGGCGCACAAAAAAGACGGCCGCGAAACGCCTTACAGCGCCGCGCGGCCGCCGACAGTCTTCTCGTTCAGGCGGGGTTCAGCCCACGCGCTGCACGTTGATGGCCTTCGGACCCTTGGGCCCCTGGGTCAGCTCGAAGCTCACCGAGTCGCCCTCGGCCAGCGTCTTGAAGCCGTCGCCCTCGATGTCGCCATAGTGGACGAACGCGTCCTGGCCGTCATCGGTGGTGATGAACCCGTAGCCCTTCGTGTCGTTGAACCATTTCACTTTACCATTCGGCATGTTACAGCTCCTTCTACTATGCGGCGATTGCGAATTTGCAGATGCGGCGCGCGCGCCAAGCGCCTCGACAGGAGTCTCCAGCGAAGTGCGGTATCGAGCAATGCTCTTGTACTATGCGACGCAGCGTCATATACCCCTGCAACCAAGCCCGGATGCCGCCCGGGCTATTCCCCACGGGCCGTGAAACGCTTCACAGTCAACCCGAGGGTCGCAACGAACATGTTGATTCTCCACTGGAAGCGCACATAAGTCAAGGAAGTTTCGACGATAATTTTCGCCACAAATCGGCATGCTTGTGCCGGGCGGGGAAAATTATCTGAAAATTCACTGAAGTCCGCTAACGATTCTGCCGAAAAGTGACGATTCAATCAATGCTGCGCGTACTCGCGGCAGTTCTCAGCCTTTCGGGCGGGGCCGGGACCTCTGAGAGTTCTGCTCAAAATCGCCGTAACCACTTATGTATTCTGCCGGGCGCTGTCCGTGCGCGCAGCCGCGGGAGCTGCGTTTAGGCCTCCGGCGACAGGGAAGAACTGAAACGGAAAGGAGTCCGAGATGAACCGTATGGGGATTGTGCTTACGTCTGTAATGCTTGCCGCGTGGGTCTGCCCCGCCCGGCTGCCCGCCGCGCCGCCGTCTTCAACCGCGGCCCTGAAGGCCTACGCCGAGGGCCGCTACGCCGACTGTGTGGCCCGCCTTGCCCCCCTCCATGAACGCTCGGAGGCGTCCATCCAGCAGGGCCTGCTGCTGGCGCGGGCGCATCTCAAGCTGGACCGCCCGGCCGAGGCGAGGCGCGTGCTGGAATCCGTGCTCGAAGCGGACAAGAGCAGCCCGGAGGCCCACCGCCTGCTCGGCGAGGTGCTCGCCGGCGCCGGCGAGTACGAGAAGGCGTCCGAGCATCTCCTGGCCGCCCACCGAGCCCGGCCGGACGCCCAGTCCGCCGCCCTGCTCGGGCGGTGCTTCCACGAACTCGGCAAGCCCGCCAAGGCCAAGCGATACCTCTCCGAGGCGATGGAGACGGACGTCCGCAACCCCGCCAACGCGTACCTGCTCGGAAGCATCTGCCTGCAACGCGGGCAGGGCGCCCTGGCCGAGAAGCACCTGCTGACCGCCCGCGAGGCCGGCATGGACACCCCGGAACTCTCCCGCCGGCTCGGCAAGGCGTATCTGCTGCAGCGCAAGTACGTCGGGCCGGTTCTCGTCCGCCGCATCGACCGGCAGGCGAAGCCCGGCGACGTCGTCGAAGGCTATCTTGTGCTCGGCCGGCTCCAGGCCGCCCCGGACCGCTACCGTGTATGCACGGAGTTCTCGGCGCTGTTCGAGGGCGGCCGGCTGGCCAAAGCCAAACCCGGCGATGGCGATGCACTGTACATGCTCGCCCGGGGCTGGCTGGCCGCCGGAGACATGCCCCGAGCCGGCAAGCGGGCCGATGAACTCCGACAAGTCGAGCCGCACTCGCCGCGCTATGCCCGGCTGCGGGCGGAGCTGCTGATCGCCGCGGGCCAAATGGACGGTCTTCCGGCCCACCTGGAGGCGATGCGGAAGGCCAAGGCCCTCGCGGACGACGACGCGGCGGAGTATCTCTACCGTGCCGCCGCCGCGCAACGGGCCGAAGGCAAAGCAGACGCCGCCGTCCGCACGCTCCAGGCGGCCGAGACGCTCACGCCCGCCGACACGCTGGTTCTGCGGATGCTGGCCGAGCTGCACCGCGCGGCCGGGCGGAAGCGGCAAGCCGCCGGCTACTACCAGCGGCTGATCGACCTCTCGCCGGACGCCGAAGACATCGCCGCGCTGCGGAACACGCTGAGCAACCTCCAGGGGAAGAAGGGAGTCTAGAGAAATGAAGACCCACCACCTGACGATACTGCTTACCGCCGCCCTGTGCCTGCCGGCCGTCTGCACGGCCGCGACGCTGGCGGAGTTGGAGAAGGCCGCGGCCGGCAACCCGTCGCTGGCCAACCGCGAGGCCCTCGCCGAGGGCTACCTGCGCGAATGCGAGTTGGAGAGGAGCCTGGCGGCCTGGCGACGAATTCTGGCCGATCATCCGGACCACGCTCGGGCGAAGGCCGTGGTCGAGAAGCTCACGCTCCAGGCGCTGGACCTGGACACGCAACTCGGCGTGCTGGAGGCGCTGATCGACCGCCGCGCGACCGACGGTGCGGCCGACCTGCTGCAAGCGGCCGCCCGCCGCGCCGCGACGGATGGCCAGAAGGCCCGCATCCTGTTTCTGCAGGGCAGGCTGGCCGAGACCGCCCGCCCGCGGCCCGTGCTGGAGTTCACCATCGAGGCGCCCCGCCCGAAATCATCCTCCATGCCGGCCCGCCCTTCCCGCCACGATCTGCCGCCCGCGGCCCCGGCGGCCGTCGCGAAGTATCTGGCGGCCTGGCAGTTATACCCGAACACCGAATGGGGCGCGCGGGCCGCCATGGCCCTGGCCCGTCTGCACCCGGGAGAGGAGGCCCGGCAGCGCCTGGCCGAGGCCGGCCGCAATGACAAGCTCCCCGCCGGCGTGCGGGAAGAGGCGACGCTCGCGCTGGTGCTGATGAACGACGCCGGCGGCCCGGCCGAGCGGCGCATCCTGCACCTGCGCGAGCTCGCCGGGCGGTTCCAAACGCTCGAAGGCAGGCGGGCGGCGCTGAAGGCCCTGGCGCGGGCCGCCCGCGCCGAAGGCGAATGGACGTCCGACGCCGCCGAAGCGGCCGGGGCCTTCCTCGCGGCCGATCCGCCGGCCGGGGAAGCTCACGCCATGCTGGACGCGCTATCGACTGCCGCGCGAAGCAGTCAGCAGAAGGCCGTGCTGGAGCGCATCGCCGCCGGCCTGGCCGCGGCGCAGTTTGATGACCCTCCGCTCCGCCACAAGGCCGCCCTGGCCCTGGCGGATGCGAAGCTGAGCCTGGTCGTCGTCGAGGAGGAGGACGCGGCCACGGTGACGAGGTTGGTGGAAGAAGCCTTCGCACAGGTCGAGCGCGTCCGAGCGCCCGGCGAGCCGATGTTGTACCCGCGGCGAATCCGTGCTATCCGAGACCGCATGGCCCTCGTCGAGCCGCAGAAGCTCGTCGCACTCGACCGGGAAGAGGACGCCTTGCCGAAGCTGATGGCCGCGCGGGACTACTTCGTTGGGATGATCGCCGAGGATGATGACGCGGCGCTGGAAGGCCTGGAGCAGGTGGCCCGGCTGCTGGTTCACATGCGGCAGTGGCAGACGGCCGAGGCCGAGTTTTGCGCCTTCGCCCGGCGCTTCGCGGAGACCCCGGCCGGGCGAGACGCCCTCCTCCAGGCGGCCCGCATCCGCGAACGGGAACTGCATGACCCGCTGGGCGCCCTGGACCTCTACGCCGAGTACGCCTCCCGCTACCCGGCGGAACTGCCCTACCGCCAGCTCGATGTCGGCCGGCGGTTGAAGCGGCTGGGCTACGCCAACGTGCTGGATTTCCAGAAGTCCAACGGGCTCGAACCGGACGGCGTGTTCGGCAGCGGCAGCCGGGCGATGCTGCGGCAGGTCGAGGCCGCCTTCAGCCGGATTCGCGGCCCCCAGGGGCCGGAGCCGATCCTCCGCGGCGAGTTTGTGCACCCGCGTATCCACGCCATCGCCAGGCGGCTGCACAAGGCCGGACGCCACCACGAGGCCATCGGCGCGTATCGCATGTTCCTGAACCTCTGGCCGACCAAGCGAGAGAGCGACGACGCGCTGATCTCCATCGCCCGGCTCCTGCGAGACAATCTGCTGTTCGCCGAGGCGATCGGGGCCTACGAGGAGCTGATCGAGAACTACCCCAAGGGCAGCCAGACCTCCCTGGCGTACGTGGAGGCGGCCGGCTGCCTGGAGAACCTCGGCCGGTGGAAGGAAGCCGGCGAGTACTACGAACTGTATCTCCGCAACTTCCCGCGGTACAGCCACGCGGAGTTGTGCAGGCAGCGCATCGAAGTGCTGCGAGAGCTGCGTCAGTACGCTGAGTTCCTGCGGGATAACCCCGACAGCCCCAAGCGCGTCGAGGCGCGGTACCAGACCGCGGCCATCCTCTACAAGAAGCTGAAGAACTACACCAAGGCCGCCGCCGAGTTCGAGGCCGTGGCCGCGGAATTTCCGCGGCACGTGCGGGCGGCCGACGCCCTATTCAGCGCCGGCACGAGCTACCTGCGGGCGGAGAACTTCCCGGCCGCGCGGCGGGCGTTCGGGGCCCTGGTGGCGAACTACCCCGACAGCCGGCTGGCCGACGACGGGCAGTACTGGGTGGGCCACACGTACGAACACCGCGCCCGGGCGCTGGGCAAGCTGGACGATCTGCGCATCGTGCTGCGACGGCGCGGGCTGCGGCAGCGGGAGGCGATCCTCGCGGACATGGACCTGCGCCGGCAGTACAACCCCCACGCGAAGCCGGGCGAGGCGGCGGATGAAGACGTTTGGGGCGGCGACACGCTGGGCGTGCTGGCGGACGGCTCCGTGCGAGACCGCGTGAACGCCGACCTGTTCCGGGCCATCGCGGCGTATCGCCAGGTTCCGGCCCAGTTCAAGATGGCGGACAAGGCCGGCGACGCGCTGCTCCGCGTGGGCGTGATCTACACGAAGTACCTCAACGACACCGCCAAGGGCGTCGAGGCGTATCAGCAACTTCTGGCGGACTACCCGGCCACGGAGAACGCGGTGGACGCCCTGTACGAGGTGGGCGCGTGGCAGATGGAGAACGGCAAGTTCGAGGAAGCGGCCCGGGCGTACCGGCAGTTCGTCTTCGCCTACCCGCGGGACAATCGCGTGCCGGAGGCGATGCTGTCCATCGCCCGCTGCCACGCGGAGCAGAAGGACTGGGCCAAGGCCCTGGACGCCTACGAAAGTTACCTGAGCAAATTCCCGCGGGGCGAGAAGGCGGACTTCGCCAAGGCACAGGTTACGTGGATTCGGACGTATCACTATTGATTGCGGCGCGGACGCGGGGCGGGCGACAAATTGCCCGCCCACCCGCGGACGGCGTGTAGAATCATCGGCATGAAGGCGCGAAGCAGACGAAGGTGGCGGGCGGCGATGATCGCCGCGTGCGTCAGCGCGGTCATCGCCGGCGGCATGTACGGCTTGCTGCGCATGGCCCGCTGGCGGCACGAGTTGAGCGTGGCCGAGCGACTGGCGATCCATCGGGGGCGCATCTGGGCGGCCGCCGAGGCGGCCGGCCTGCCGCCGGAGCTGGTGATGAAGGTCGTCCGGCATGAAAGCGGAGGCGATGAGAGAATCATCTCCCGCGCGGGGGCCATCGGCCTGATGCAGGTGATGCCCGCCACGGCCGAGGAGGTGCGCCGCACGGCCGGGCTGCCGGAGGGGAGCTTGACGGACCCGGACCACAACCTCGCCGTCGGCACGGCGTACCTCGCGCAGCTCATCCGCCGCTTCGACGGCGACCTGTGGCTGGCCCTGGCCGCGTACAACGCCGGGCCGACGAAGATGGCCCAACTCCGCCGCGAGCACCCGGACCTCTCCAGCCGCGAACTGGTGAATCGCCACGCCCCGCGCGAGACAGCCGCCTACTGCCGGAAGATACTGGCAAGCAAGGCGCCGAAGCTGGACACCGGCGCCGGGCGCCCGTAGCCGGGGGGAGGCGAAGGCGGAACCCGGGGATCGGGACAGGGAGCCCGGAACCACAACGGCCCCGCTCGCTCACCTCTGACCTCTCGCCTCTAGCCTGCCGTTTCGGGCAGTTCGATCTGCGCCTTGACCGATGTCGGCGGCATGTCGCACGCCCAATCGAACGCCTTGAGCGAATCCTCGAACGGGAAGAAGTCCGTCAGCAGCGGCTTGACGTCGATCTTGCCGGATCCCATGAGAGCCAGCGCCCGCGGGTAGACGTGCGCGTAGCGGAAGATCGTTTCGATGGACGCCTCCTTGACCTGGGCGCCCACGACGTCCACCGGGGCCGTGCCCGCCGCCGGCATGCCCACCAGCACCACGCGCCCGCCCGGCCGCAGCGGCTCGAAGACGCTGCGGATCACCGCGTCCACGCCGGTGCATTCGAACACGAGGTCCGCGCCCCAGCCGTCGGTCATCTCATGCACCACGTCCGCCACGTTCTGCCGCTTGACGTTCACGGGCGTGATGGGTCCGAGGCTCGCGGAGAGGTCCAGCTTCGGCTGCACCACGTCGGTGATGACCACGCGGCTGCACCCGCCGGCCAGCGCCGCCAGGGCCGTCACCATGCCGATGGCGCCCGCCCCGAGCACGACCGCCAGGTCGCCCGGCTTGATCCGCGCCTTGTTGGCCGCGTGCATGCCGATCGCCAGCGGCTCGACCATCGCGCCCTCGGCGAAGCTCACGTTGTCCGGGAGCTTGTAGGTGAAGTCCGCCGGGTGCACCACGCTCTCCCGCAGGCAGCCGTGGATGGGCGGGGTGGCCCAGAACCGCACGGCCGGGTCCAGGTTGTACATGCCCAGGCGCGTGGCCCTGGAGTTCGCCTCCGGGATGCCCGGCTCCATGCAGACGCGGTCGCCGGGCTGGAGCTTCTCCACCCGCGAGCCGACTTCCATCACCACGCCGGCCGCCTCGTGGCCGAGGATCATCGGCTCTTCGACGACGAACGGACCGATCCGCCCGTGCTGGTAGTAGTGCACGTCCGAGCCGCAGATGCCGACGTTGCGGATGGCGATCCGCACGTCGCGCGGGCCGAGTTCTTCCTCGATGGGGAAGTCGCGGAGGGACAGTTCCTTCGTCTTCTCGAGCACCAACGCCTTCATGTGCGCTCTCCTTCAGGGGGCGATGCAATTTGGACGCACATACTAACCGATGCGGCGGGTGCATGGAAGCACACCGGAGCGGCGCCAGGCCTCGCGCCGGCGGCAGTTCCGCATTCAACGGCCCCAATGCCGGATTTCGCAGGCCTCCAGTATCGGGCCTACTTCTTCAGCGGCACGTAGCCGCTTTGCGCCACGGCCTTCTGCCCGGCCGCGGTGAAGAGCCAGTCCCGCACCTTCGCGGCGGGCTCGGAGTCCTTCAGCCCCTTGCGGGTGACCACATACACCTCGGTGCAGAACGGGTACTCGCCGGAGGCGATGGTCTCGGCGGAGGGGGCCGCGCCGTCGATTTTCGCCAGCTTAATGCCCGGGGTGGGGGACATGTACTTGTGGTAGTAGTAGAACGTGTAGCCCATGCCCTGCGGGTCTCCGGCCATCAGGTTGTACGGACCGGTCATGGACATGCCCATCATGTTCCGGCCGCCGGTGGCCGGGCCGATGGTAGGCTTGCCGCTCATGACCACCTGCTCCATCACCTCCTGGCTGCCGGAGTTACGGTTGCGGATGTAGGCGTGGATGTCCTTGTCCGCCCCGCCGAGCTGGGCCCAGTTCTTCAGCTTGCCGGAGTAGACCTCCCGCACTTGCCGGGCGGTCAGGCCGTCCACGTCCTTGTTCTTCTCGTGCAGCAGGAACACGAACGCATCCCAGGCGATCGGCCGAAGCTCCAACTCCACTCCCTTTTTCCGCGCGAGCTTGACTTCGTCTTCGCTGGGCGGGCGGCATTCGTAGATGAGCGGCTTGCCGCCTTCGATCAGCCTGACGTACGCCTGATTCGTGCCCTCGTGCCAGATATGGTAGTGCCAAGGCGCCTTATCAATCTCCATATTGCCGTGGGCGTCCTTGGATATCTTGGCCGGCCAGAGGCGCCTCTCCGCGTTTCCGCCGGCAACGGCCCAGGGCCCGCTGTTCGGCCGCTCCCACACGCAGTCATAGCCCATCAACGCACAGGCGACCTTCACACCAAGCGGATGGGCGGAGGTGGACCCGCCGGTCTTCGGGTACTCTCCCGCGGAGACGAACTTCAGCCCTTCCAACGCCTTGAGCCGCTCGGGGGAGGGTTTCTCCCGGAGGATCACGTAGGGAAGCGGCTTGTTGGCATCGGCCGCGTCAGCCTTCTTCTCCCATGGCGCGCCCTTCCGGGGCGCTGCCTGTTTGGTTTGCTTCTCGCCGCCGGCGAGGGCGAAGGAAGCGAGGAGAACGGATGCCAGAGCCGTCAGTGCGAGAATCTGCGTGCGTTTCATGCCAAAGCCCCTTTCAGGTTCCTTGTCCAGAATACCTTCTTCCACTTTGACGCCCCGGGCGCCGCGAAGTTCCCTTTGAGGCATATTTCCGGCCCCCGCGTCTTGTCATCCGCGGCGCGTCCCCACACACGGCGCCAGAGGACCGAGGTGTTTTGCCATGGCCATCTCTGAAGCTCTCCATCTCTGTGTGCGACGGCCGTGGTCGTTTGTCGTCGTCGCCCTCTTGCCATCCTGCCTTCCTGCCGCTTGCCTTGCCGCAGGCGAGCGCCGTGACTCCGAACCCAGAGCTCCGAACTCAGAACTTCCTCCGCAACGGCCCCGCTCGCTCGCGCTCGCGGCTCTGTCGCGCGGCATCGCGAAGCGTTGTGGCCGTGCAATCGTCAATTGTCAATCCGCAAATCGTCAATCGCTTCCCGCCCTATTGCCTGGTCCCTGGTCCCAAGTGCCTGCCGTTATCGAGCACCGCAGCTCAGAACTCCAGCCCGTAGCCGATGAGGAACGTCCGCTCATACGTGTCGAAGAACTGGCCCATATTCGACTGGCCGGTGAACAGCTCCGCGAACACGCGCTGGCGGAAGTGCTCTTGGCCCGGCGGGCTGAGGTACACGCCGTACTGAAGCGTCAGGTTCGTCGAGGCGCACTCGCTGGTGAGCACCTGGGCGTCGGCGGCCACGTACATCTCCCGCTCCCACAGCAGCCAGGTGTACTCCGCGCCGCCCTGCAGCCGCCACTGGTGGCGGATGTGCCCCGGCCAGGCGCGGATGTGCCACGTGGCGCCGGCGTAGGTGCGCAGCTTGCCGAAGCCCAGCGTGCCCCAGTCGTAGGAGTACATCAGCCGGACGGACTCGTGGCTGTAGTCCACGCGCGTCCGGCCGTTTTCCAGCGATTCATCGCCCAGGTGCGAACTTTGATGGTAGACGAACATTTCAGCCGAGTGCGGCCCGCGCCGCCAACCCAGCGCCAGGCCGATGATGTAGTCGCTGTTGAGCAGCGGGAAGGAGTCCGCCTCCATGTCCAGCCGGCCGGTGATCAGGCCGCGAATGCTCAGCGAAAGGGCGTCCTGGTCGGTCGGGCGGTAGTAGACGGCCACGGCGTCTCCGCCGATCTGGATGTCGAGATTGCTGCAATGCTCGCCGTTGGCCGCCTTGTAGCCGACGTGCGTGAGGGCCTCTCGCTGGTCGGCGAGCATGGGGGCGTACACGCGCCGCCGGCCGGTGAAGAACTCCCACGTGCTGCGCGGCTCATCCTTGTGCGGAGGGGGTTCGTGACGGATCGGCTCATCGGCCTTCCTCGCGTCGGCCGCGGCCGACGCGAGCCAATCTTCCTCCCGCCCGCTCGCCGGTTCCGCGGGCGAAGGCGCGGAAGCCTTTTCCGGCAGACCGGCCGGCGGCGCGAGGTCGGCTTCTCGCATCTCGGCCGGCAGGGCGGCGCTCAAGGCGTCGGAAGCCCTCGGCCGGGCCTGCCGGGCCCGCGCGGCCGCCAGGGAGGCCTCCTGCTCGCTCAGCGGCAGAAAGGCCACGCGCACGCTGACGGGCTCGTCTTTGCGGGCGGCTTCCATGAGGGTCGGCAGCAGCCCCCCCGCCGGCGACCAGGTCTGCACGCACGTGCTGGACAGCCCGGTCAGCAGCACCTTCTCCGCGCCGCCCTCGCCGGCGGGCTCGGCGGTCATGTAGCGCAGCTTGCCGGTCCGCAGCACGTCGCTTGTCCTGTAGCCCGGCAGAAAGAAGTTCGGCAGCACGCGCTGGGCCGGCCCGCCGAGGTCGTCCGCGGTCGCCGGCACATAACACCGGCCGGATGCCGTTGCGCGGAGTTTCTCCACGCGGTCCAGTTCGCCCGTGCGGGCGTGGAGCCAGAGCAGGTATGTGGCGGGGTCCGCCTCGTGGCCGCCGTCGTCCCAGCGGCCGGGGGCGATGCGCATCTGGAGGAACGTCTCCCCGTTCTCCGCGGCAATGCCGGCGAAAGTAAGCAGCCGGCTGGTGCTCGTCCACACCGGCGGCTGGTCCTCGCGCCCGTTCTCCTGCCGTTCACTGACAATCAGCCGCCAGTGCGAGCCGACCTGCCCCGCCGCCGCGGCCAGGCCGTCGGCGACGGCCGGCCCCACCGGCACCAGAAGCGCGGCGAGAGCCGCCAGGGCGAAGAGGGTCCATTCGTGTGTGAAGCGCTTCGTGCGATGCGCGTGCATTCCGTACCCCTTTCGAGGCGGCAGGAGCTATGCATTGTCCAGACAAAAGGATAGGTCCGGCCCGCCGGGGAAGCAATAGGGCGTGTTGTCGGCCAGGCGCTTGACATAGCCGTTATCATCTCTTCTTCTTGGGGTCAATCTCCGACACAGGAAGAGAGAAACTTGTGAGCAGTGAAGCCGACATCAACGCAGCGTTCCGCAAATGGCGAGATGGAATCAAACGCAAGTTCCGCGGCATCGCGGGCTTTCACGACCGCGCGGCCATGCGGTTCGAGGTGATCGAGAAGGCCATCTTCCCCGAGCGCGTCACGCTGGACGAATGGCGGTGCCGCCGCGCCCGCCACACCAACCCCGGCCAGTACGACTGGACGGATGAGGACTGGTGGACCCTCCGCATCGGCGAGATGTGGGGCGAGCCGAAGATCACCGGCTTCTTCCGCCGGACCATCGAGATTCCCGAGCCGTTCCGCGGCCGCAAGCTCGCGCTGCGCATCTACGTCGGCGGCGACGGCGTGATGCGCATCAACGGAACGCCCTACCACGGCCTGGACCCGTTCCGTTACGTGGTGCCGTTGAACGAAGACGTGACGGCCGGCGGCTCGTTCGACGTGGAGATCGAGCAGTACATCGCCTGGCACTGCGGCCCGACGGAGAAGTTCGCCCACACGCTGGACATGGCCGAGCTGGCCGTCTTCGACGAGGACGTGCACGCCGCCTACTGGGACCTGAAGTGCGCGGAAAAAGCGCTGGAGATTCCGGACATCGACGAGAGCCTCCAGAAGTTCCTGGAGAAGAATCTCTGGGACGCGATGAAGCTCGTCCCGCTTCAGGAAGCCGACCCGGCCTCCCTGCGGGAGAAGATCCTCGCGGCCGGGCGGCAGGTGCGGGGGACCATCTACGCGTGCGACCGCTTCAAGGGCGCGGGGCTCCAGAACCTCGTGGGCCACTCGCACCTGGACATCGTCTACATGTGGCCGGAGCGGGAGTACATCCGCAAGCTCGCCCGCACGCACAGCACGATGCTCCGGCTGATGGAGATCTACCCGCAGTTCTGCTTCTCGCAGAGCCAGGCCAAGCTCTACGCGGACCTCAAGAAGCATTACCCCGCCCTGTTCGAGCAGATCAAGGCCCGCGTGGCCGAAGGCCGGTGGGAGCCGATCGGCGCGTTCTGGGTGGAGCCGGACTGCAATCTGATCTCCGGCGAGTCGTTCGTGCGGCAGATCCTCCACGGCCAGCAGTTCTTCCAGAACGAGTTCGGCCTGCGCAGCCGCACGTGCTGGCAGCCGGACGTGTTCGGCCTGTCGTGGGGCTTGGTGCAGATTCTCGCCCGCAGCGGCGTGCAGTACCTGATCTCCAACAAGATGGTCCCCTGGAGCGACACCAACGACTGGACGCTCCACACATTCCACTGGGAGGGTCTCGACGGCTCGCGCGTGCTGGGCATCATTCCGCCGGGGCACTTCATCGGCACGGTGGACCCGGACATGATGGTCACGCAGTGGCGGGCCTTCTCGGACAAGCAGACCGTCGGCGAGACGCTGCACGTGTTCGGCTGGGGCGACGGCGGCGGCGGGCCGGACATCGAGGAGATCGAGGGCGGCCTCCGCTACGCCGACTTCCCCGGCATGACGCCCACGAAATTCAACACGGCCGAGGCCTCGTTCGACAGCATCGCCGAAAAGGTGACCGACGACAACGTGCCGACGCTCCGTGACGAGATCTACCTGGAAGCCCATCGCGGCACGTTCACCACCAAGGGCCGCATCAAGAAGCTCAACCGCCGCCACGAGCTGCTCTGCCGGGACGCCGAGATGGCCGCGTCCTTCGCGTGGCTCAGCGGAGAGGATTATCCGGAAGCCGACCTGCACGCCGCGTGGGAGCGGCTGCTGAACACCCAGTTCCACGACGCCGTGCCGGGCACGCACGTCAATGAGGTGTGGCACGATCTGCTGAACGATCATGCATTCATCTCCGCCACGGCCGGGGCCGTGAAGGCCGCATCGATGGAGGCGCTTCTCGGCAAGGCGGACGCCACCGGCGACGTGCTGGTGGTGCTGAACCCCACGGGCCACGCGCGGTCCGACGTGCTGACCGTTCCGGCGGGCGCCCTGAGCGGCCGCGCCGTCCTGGACGATGCCGGAAACCCCCTTCCGCGGCAGGCCGCCACGAACCTCGACGGCACGGAAGTGGTGCTCGTGCGCGTGGCGGACGTGCCGCCGTGCGGCTACCGAACCTACAAGCTGGGAGAGGCCAAGCCGCCGCGGACCGACGGCCCGTGCGCGGGCGAGGGCGTGCTGGAGAACGAACTGCTGAGGGCGGTCTTCAACGAGCGAGGCGAGGTCGTGAGCCTGCTGGACAAGGAAGCCGGCCGAGAGGTGCTCGTCGAAGGCCGGGCCGGCAACCGCTTCCAGCTCTTCGAGGACACGCCGGGCGTCTACGACGCATGGGACATCGTGGACACCTACCGCGAGCACGAGATCGACATCACCGGAGGCGAGAGCCTGCGCGTGGACGAGGTGGGTCCGATCCGCGCGTCGCTGCTGCTGGAAAAACCGTTCGCCGGCTCGAAGATCCGCCAGCGCATCTGCCTGTACGCCGGGGAGAAGCGCCTGCGGTTTGAGACGGAGGTGAAGTGGACCGAGCGCCAGCGGCTGCTGAAGGTCGCGTTCCCCGTCGAGGTGAACACGCGCACGGCCACCTACGACATCGCCTTCGGCAACATGGACCGCCCGAACCACCGCAACACGCCGTACGACGCGGCCAAGTTCGAGGTGCCCGCCCACCAGTGGATGGACATGAGCCAGGGCGACTATGGCGTCTCGCTGCTGAACGACTGCAAGTACGGCCACGAGGCGGCCGGCAAGATGATGCGGCTGAGCCTGCTGAAAGGCTCCATTCACCCGGACCCTGAGTCCGACATCGACACGCACCACTTCACCTACGCGCTGATGCCGCACGCAGGCACGTGGCGGGAAGGCGAGACGGTGCGGCGGGCGCTGGAGCTGAACGTCCCGCTGACGGCGCGGGTGGTGTCCGCCGCCCCGGCCGAGGCGGCGAAGAGCTATATCGAGTGCGATGCCCCCGGCGTGACGCTGGAGGCGGTCAAGCGGTCGATGGACGGGCAAGACCTGATCGTGCGGATGGTCGAGCGGCACAACGGCTCGCCGGCGGGCACGCTCCAGCTGGCCTGGCCCGTGAAGCAGGCGTGGTCCTGCAACCTGATGGAAGAGAACGAAGACGAACTGCCCGTCTCGGACGGTGCGGTGCGCATCGCCTTCCGCCCCTACGAGATCAAGACGATCCGCCTGAAGAAGTAACCGGAGAAATCGATGCCCAAGCGGCCCAACGTCGTATTCATCCTTTCAGACCAGCACAACGCCAAAGTTCTCGGCTGCAAAGACCATCCGGACGTGCAGACGCCGAACCGGACCGCATGGCGGCCGAGGGCGTGCGGTTCGACAACGCGATCACGCAGAACCCGATCTGCACTCCGAGCCGCGTGTCGTGGCTGAGCGGGCCAAACCCAAACGGCCTGCCGAACCTGCTGGGCCACTTCTGCTCGGCCGGATACGCCAGCGGGGCCATCGGAAAGATTCACTGCCCGGAGTACTGGGTGGAAGACAGCGCGGACTACTTCCGCGAGGTGTGCAACACCTAGATCGGCGGGAACCCGGAGTACCAGGCGTACCTGCGGGCCAAAGGCGTCTGGGACGCATGGAATGAGTCTGAGCGGGCGAAAGGCCCCTTCGGCCAGTGCATGGACGGCTTCCCGAGCAGGCAGACCTACCGCGACAGCCCCGAGGGCTGGGTGGTCACGGAATCCATCGGCTTCATGCAGCGCGCGCGGCAAGCCGGCAAGCCGTTCTGCCTGCACGTGAGCTTCCCCAAGCCGCACCAGGTGTACTGCCCGGCTCAGGAATTCTGAAACCTCTACGACGACGAGAAGATCTCCCTGCCCCCCAACGCCGACTACGAGATGGAAGGCAAGGCCCCCCACTTGCGGCGGACGGTGGAGGAATTCCGCACGCGGGATTGGTTCGTCACCAAGCCGCGGATTTACGAGACCGGGCGGCGGCGCAAGCTGCGCGGGTACCTCGGCTGCGTGACGCACGTGGACCACGCCGTCGGCGAGATACTAAACTTCCTCAAGCAGGCCGGGCTGGATGAGGACACGATCGTGGTCTACTCCGCCGACCACGGAGACTACGCCACCGAGCACGGCATCATCGAGAAGGCGCCGGGCATCTGTGCCGACGCCATCACCCGCATTCCGATGATCTGGCGGTGTCCGGGCCGGCTCGCGGCCGGGCACGTGGCCGAAGAGCTGGTCGAGACGGTGGACCTGGTCCGCACGCTGTGCCGCCTGGCCGACGTGCCGTCCCTGGCGACGGCCCCCAGTTCCACCTGCGGTACCGCAACGCCACGCTGCCGAATGGAAAGATCGGCCGCGAGCAGGTCCGCGCGAGTCACGAGCAGATGCCGAACTACATGTAGAGCCCCCCGCCCTCTGGCTTCGGACGGGCAGGCGGCATGCATCCTGCCCGCCCGAAGCTTTCGGCCCGCCTATCGCCGGGGCGCCGGGTCCGCGCCGAGCATCGTCTGCGGAATGTCTCGCCGGCCGGCCGGGCGAGGGCCAACCGTCGACAGGTCGATCGGCTGGAAGCCCACGTCCAGCGCGGCCGAATCGTCGGCGAGGGAGAAGTCCCTCGCCTGCAAGTCCCGGAACTTGGGATCGGCCACGATGGAGAAGCGGTCGTTGCCCCAGCTTCGCCACGTGTCCCAGGTGTACTCGTCGTAGTAGCCGTCCTTGGCAATCGTGTGCCCGCCGTTGGCCACCCACAGGTCTTTGCCGGACACGTCGTGGAACACGTTCATGTCGCTGATGAAGCTGCCCTGGTCCAGGTCGGCCGAGCGGTCGTCGAACATCCGCTCCATGCCGCCGAGGAACACCGGCGAGCCGTCGGTGATCACGATATTCCGGATGAACGTGAAGGAGTTGCTCACGCGACCGTCATTGACGACGGCCTTCTCCGGCATGCTGGAGGAGGTGCTGCCCCGGCTGATGGCGATGATGCCCTCCTCCGCGAACGCCCAGATGTTGTTCCGCACGCTGCTCTCCCGGCCGAAGTGCAGGTGGAAGAGCTGGCTCGCGCAGTCGTAGCACACGTTGTTCTCGATGACGACGTGGCTGGAGCCTTCGTCCGGGTAAATGGCCCAGCCGCCGTACTTAAAGCCGCGGACGTCGTGGATGAGGTTGTTGCGCAGGGCGGTGCCGGGGGCCACGCCCAGCAGGTAGATGGCCCCCATGTCGTTGAGCCAGCCCTGGCCGATGTCATGGATGTGATTGAACTCGATGCGGTTGTCCTTGGCGATGCTGTCATGGTAGCCCCACACCCAGCCCACCGAGACGCCCGTGTAGTAGACGTCATGGATGTGGTTGTGCATCACCAGGTTGCCGAAGGTGTTCTTCAGGATGATGCCCGGCCCGCTGTGGTGCACGCGGCCCATGCCCCGAACCACGTTGTCGCAGAACACGTTGCGCCCGGTCCGTCCGGCGACGGGGCCGTGGGCGTTGGAGCCGTCCGCCTTGATGCCGCCGGCGCCGATGTCCTCGATGGTGCAGCCGACCACCCGGCAGAACATGCAACCGGCCTGGATGTCCATCGCATAGTTGCCCACGTGCCGCACGGCGCAGTCCGTCAGGGCGAAGCCCCGGGCCCCGATGACCGTTATGGCGCCCGGCAGCATGGCGGCCGACTGGCTCACGCGGTTGTAGTCTCGCCAGTCGCTGTGCTCGAACACCACGCCCTCGAAACACACGTTCTCGACGTACTGCTCGTTGCTCCAGTCGCCCTCGACGTGCAGGAACAGCGCCGGGCCGGCCGCGAACGTCGGGGCGTTGTCCATCGCCTCGCCCTCACGCGGCACGTAGTACACCTTCTTGTCCGTCCGGTCCAGGTACCACTCGCCCGGCTCGCTGAGGCCCTCAAACACATGGTCGATGTAGTAGCGGGCCCAGCGGTCGTCCAGGTCATCCACCATCGGGCGGAACATCTCCTCGGCCAGGTGAACCATGTTCTCCTTTTCGTCGTAGCGCGCCACCGGCCGGCGGTCTTCCGACCACCAGTGCGTCACGACGATGTCGACGTCCTCGATGTTCCGGAACGGCTGGAAGTGCCCGCTCTTCGGCTGGAAGCGCGTCTTTTGCGTGCACTTGCGGTTCGGCCAGCCGCCTTGGTCCGTCTCCGGCACGAAGTCCATCCAGTACCAGTCATCCTTGGGCAGTCGCGCGCGGACCGCGCGCCGCCCGAAGGCGAACATCTGCCGGAACGGCCCGACCTGCTCCAGGGCGTCGGTCGCGTCGGCCACCCAGCATTTCACGCCGGTTTCCAGCGTGGTCTCCCGCCAGCCGGCAATCTGCACGCCCGCGTCGATCGCGGCGGCCAGCGGCTGCTCGGAGACGTACGTGACGAACGAGTCTTCCGGGCCGAATTGCAGGCTCTCGGCGATGCGGTAGCGGCCGGGCGCCAGGTGCACCGTCACCGGGCAATCGGCGGATTTCTCCATCTTGCGGGCGGCGTCCCGCGCCGCGGCGGGCGAGGCCAGCGGGCCATCCGTTCGGTCGGCATTTGCGGCCGCCAGCAGCCCGCTCCAGGCGTCGTCGCCTTCAGGCGAAACATACAGGTGGTTCTTCTCAGCGGTCATCATCTTCTCCTAAAATCGGTCTCAGGCAGGGTAGCCGCCCGCGCCGCAAATGCAAGCGGCTTCCGCCCCGCCCGACACAAGCGCGACGATCTTCCTTGCCGGTTGCGGCCGGGGCTCTTATGATGCGGTCCTTTGCGGAATCTTGCCGTCGGACCGGTGAAAGGCGAGTGGCTGGGCATGGCGAGGCTGTTGGACCGTACGTGCTGGCGGGGCATGCAGATCGTGCACCCCGCGGACTGGGAAATGGCGATCGCCTGCGGAGTCGACGAGCCGGGCCGCTGCTGCTTTGTGGACCGGCGGCACACCCGGCTGGACATCCGCTGGAAGCCGCTGCATTTCGCTCCGCACATGGACAAGATGCTGGACAAGCACCGTGCGAGGGCCGAAAAACGTCAGCGCATCGAGACGCTGGACGACCTGCCGGAAGGCTGGCGCGGCGTGCTGCGGGTGGAGGAGGACGGCACGTTCGTCAACGCCGGGGCCTACTTTCCGGACTGGCGGCTGCTGGTGGAAGCCACCTTCATCTGGCCGGGCCGCCGCAACAGCGCGTTGGAGAAAGACGTGCTCGCCGGCACCGGCCCCATGGACGAGCAGGGACCCACCCGGCATTGGCAGGCGCTGGGGCTGGAAGTGGACGCGCCCAAGGAGTTCGACCTGCGCAAAAACGAGGCGCTGCCCGGGCGGATCGTGTGGCGGTTCCAGCCCGACAGGCCCAAAGACGTGAGGCTGCTGATCGAGCGGTACGCCATGCCGGAAGCCTGGCTTCGCGAGACGCTGCGGGACTGGCTGCAGGAGCAGCTCGAGCCCAAGGCCAAGGTCATCCGCTTCGAACCGCACATGGTAAACTCCCATCGCGGAGAACGGTTGATAAGTCACTCGCGGATCGGTACAGTGGCCGGCCTACGCGGTTATAAGAGTGTGCGCCTGGATGTCGCCTGGCGGTGCCCCGCGGAGGGCCGGCTGTACCACGTGGCGTACACCGAGCCGACGCGTGACGAAGAAGTCTTTATTCCAGAAGAGGTTGCGATTCACTGCTGCCGGCCGGCGCCGGTGGTGGCCGAGTCTTCCTGATGGTGCGTATGAGTAAAGCTTCCGGCAACGCCTCCTCGCCCGCAAAGAAGGCGACCATCGACCAGAAGCTTCGTTCGGTGCCGTACCGCAACGAGGCGATGCAGATTTCGCGCCATGCGGATGGAACCGTGCTGGCATCCGTGCCAATGAAGCGGCCGAAGTATCTCGTGCCCCCGATCAGTTGGATTCTGCCGTTTTCGGAGAGCCGGCGGGTGGAGCTGGACGCCATCGGCGCCGGCGTGCTGGACCTCTGCGACGGCGATCGGACCGTCGAGAACGTCATCGAACGGTTCGCCCAACAGAACAAATTGACCTTCCGCGAGGCCCAGTTGTCTGTGATGCGGTTTCTCGGAGAGCTCACCCAGCGAGGCATGGTGGTGCTGGTGGGCCTGGATGGCGTTCGCAGCGGTTCCCGCGCGAAGAATCGCAACGGCTAGCGGTTGACAGAGGCCCTCGTGGCCGGGAACGTACGGAACTACGATGAAAAGAGTCGAGGTTAAGAACCAAGTCCGGCTGTCGCTGGCCAAGTGCTTCGAACTGGTCCTCAGCGGCATTCGCTACCGCCTGTTCCGGGCCGCCATTACGGTGGTCATCATCGCCCTGGCGGTCACCTTCCTCAAGACCATGCTCTCCGAGAGCCTCATCACCCGCCGGATCGCCGGCGCGGTGGAGGCCAAGGCCCTGCCGCGGGAGACGCTGCGGTTCTGGGTGGCACGGATGACCACGGGCCTTCGCCACGTGAACCTCACCCGGCAGCTCGACGCGCTGTGGGAAGAGCGGCAAGTCCATGGAAATGAAGCATGGGCCGAGACCCCCCGGGCCCGGGAATTCCTCGCTTGGGGCGGCCTCACCGAGGAGCAACTCAAGGAATTGACGGACCTCGCCCACGAGGAGCGGCGGTACCTGCGGTACTTCCAGTCCGTCGATGAGGGCGAGCGCAGCCAGATGGTCGGCCGGGCGCGCGGCTGGGAAATCTTCGCCGCCTTGCAGGACCCCAACCGCCTGCAGACGCTGAAGGACCGCCAACCGTCGATGTCTCGCAAACTTACGGATATCGAGGAGCTCGAGAGCTTCCTGAATCGCTGGTCACAGGCCATGAATCTGCGAGAGAAGATTGTCGTCGGCCATGCCGAGGCGATCGCCGCCACGGCCGAAGAGTTTCGCCGGCAAGACGCGCGGGAAGTCCTCGCCGCCGCGGATTCCGAAACGCAGAAACGCCTCGCCCGGCATGGTTTCGTGCTGAGCGAGGCGGAAATGCAGCTGGTGCGTGAAGAGGCGCAGTACTCTCTCGACCGCGACCGGATCACCTCGATGCTCGACGTGAAAAATGGCTTCATCCGCAGCCGGCTGGCCAATCGCATAGGACAAAAGCCGATGGATACCACCGCGGCGATGCTCCTGGCGGAGGTCAGTTCTTCCAGCGGCGCCGAATGGCTGCTGGAGGTGATTCGCGAGGAGAACGAGAACACCCGCCGCCGCAACGCCGACCCCAAGCGTCAGGGCGACCCGGAGCCGCTGATCCCGGAGATCGGCCTGGATCGGCAGCGCATCATGGAGGTCGGGAAACGAAGCATGGACCAGCAGCACCTGCGCGAAGTGGAGGCCCTGCTGCTGGCCGAGGCCGGCGGCCACGCGGACCGCGCGGACGAAGAGAAGGAACTCGGCATGTTCGGCTTCACGAGCCGAACGCTGTCGCTGATCGTGGTGAGCTTCCTCGTCTGCACGGTGGGCATCGTCAACGCGATGCTCATGAGCGTGACGGAGCGCTTCCGCGAGATCGCCACGATGAAGTGCCTCGGCGCCACCGACCAGTTCATCATGATCAACTTCATCATGGAGTCCTGCATGCAGGGCGTGGCCGGCAGCGTGATCGGCGCCGTGCTGGGCTTCCTGTTGGGGCTCCTGCGCAGTGTGGTGATGTACGGCGGACTGGCGGTCCAGAATCTGCCGATCTCGGAGATGTTCGCCGCCGCCGGCATCGCCATGGTGGTCGGCGTGGTGCTGTCCGCCCTGGCGGCGGTATACCCCGCCTGGGTGGCGGCGCGGTTGGCGCCGATGGAAGCCATGCGGATTGAATAGGAATCGGCCATGAGTAAAACCCAAAACGCCTCCGCCCCGGCGACCGTGGGCAAACAGCAGGAAGGCCAGGCGGGAGACCGCCCGGTCATCATCCGGACGATGGACCTGAAGAAGTACTACCAGATGGGCGAGGTGGTCACCAAGGCCCTGCGCGGCATCGACTCGGAAATCTACCGCGGGGAGTTCATCTGCATGCTCGGGCCCTCTGGCTCCGGCAAGAGCACCTTTTTTAACATGATCGGCGGGCTGGACTCCCCCACGTCCGGCCGCGTGTTCATCGACGAGGTGGACGTCGCGCAGCTTAACGCCATCGAACTGGCGTTCCTGCGCTGCCGGAAAATCGGCTACATCTTCCAGACCTACAACCTCGTGCAGTACATGACGTGCCTGGAGAACATCACCGTGCCGATGGCCTTCGCCGGGGTGGACCCGGACGAGGCCCGCGACCGCGGCATGGCCCTGTTGGACCTGGTGGGCCTGGCGGACCGGTGGTTCCACAAGCCCATCGAGATGTCCGGCGGCCAGCAGCAGCGCACGGCCATCGCGCGGTCGATGGCGAATAACCCCGCCGTGCTGCTGTGCGACGAGCCGACGGGCAACCTGGACCTGCGCACCGGCGCGGAAATCCACAGCGTGCTGAAAAAGCTCAACAGCGAGCGCGGCGTGACGGTGATCTGCGTGACGCACGACCACCGGCTGATCAACATGGCCGACCGCATCCTCTGGGTCCGCGACGGGGGAATCGAACGGATCGCCGACCGCCACGAGGTGACCGTGGAGACCGGCTCGATCGGAGGCGAAGAGAATGAGTAGCACCAGATGCGTATTCGGACGGGCGGTCGTGGCGGCCCTGCTGACGGCCGCGATGGTCGGCGGGTGCAAAAAGCAGCCCGACTCCGATGAGAAGCAAACTGCCGAGACGGGCGCGCCGGCCAAGACCGTACCCGCCGAACAGCGGCAGGCCGCCGAGAGGGAAGTCCAGGCGGTGTGGAGCCTGCCCGCCGTCCGCGGCGCCGTGGCGGAATACGCCCCCGCCGAAGCCGACAAGGCGTTCTATCAGGACCTCGTGTCGCTCACGCGCCATCCGCACCGGCTGGCCGGGTACGGCGCCGGCGCGGCCGACGCCGAGAAGGACGAGCCGGGCTCTCTCGCCGCGGCGCGGTACGTGGAGAACCGCCTCAAGATGCTCGGCGTGGATGAAGTGGTCACGCAGAGCTTCCCGATCGTCTCGCCGCGGCTGGTGGAATGCAGGCTCTTCGTGGACCAGCAGGAAGCGACGGCCGCCGAAGGCTCCGCCATATACCCGGTCCGCCCCAACCTTCTGCAGGCATCCGTCACCCCCGCCGAAGGCCTGTCCGGCCCCTCCGTCTACGCCGGCGACGGCCGGATGCCGCGGTACGGCGAGCTAAGCCCGGAAGGGCGGATCGTGGTGTTGGAATACGATTGCGAGGACCGCTGGCTGCACGCCTTCTCCTTGGGGGCCAAGGCGGTGGTCTTTATCGGCCCGAGACCGGACCAGCCGACGCCCGAGGTGGCCTGGCATCACCTCAACATGCCGGCCAATCTTCCCCGTTTCTACGTGCCGGCCGACGTGGCCGAGAAACTCCGCCTGCGCGAGAACGGGCGCGAGTTGAAGATCGTCTCCTCGTCTCGGTGGACGCCGCTTCGCGGCCGCAATGTTGTCGGCATCGTGCGCGGGACGGACCCCAAGCTGCTGAATACGGCCAAGGACGAAGCCGACCGCAAGGCGCGAGAGCAGTCGTCCCCCCAGGCGATTGTGCTGGCCGTTCCGCTGGACAGCTACGGCACGGCGCCGCACCTGGCCCAGGGCGCCCGCGATGCGGCGAACATCGCCGCCCTGCTGGACGTGGCGAGGGGCATGCGGGAAAACCGCCCGCAACGCGACATTCTGCTGTGCTTCTTCGACGCCCAGGCCTTGAACCACCTCGGCGCCCGCGCGTTCTACGGGGCCCTGCACCGCAACCTGGACGGCAACGCCCAGTCTCTGGAACAGCGCCGCGAGCGCCTGGAGGAGGAGCAGGCATACTGGCGCGACGTGCAGGCCATCGTCGCCACGCAGCTTCCGCAGGCCCGGCAAGCCGTCGAAGCGCTGGCCCCCCACCGCCAGAAGTGGGCGGCGATGCAGGCCGAGATCGCGGCCCTCTACGCGAAGGCCGGCCCCCTCACCGGCGATGAGCAAGGACAGGCCGAGAGCGAAGCCCAGGCGATCCAGAAACAGGTCCAGGAGCAGAAGGCCGACGTGCTCTCCGCGCACCGGCCCACGTTGTTTTCCGAAACGGTCCAGGCCATGCCGCGCCACCGGCAAGCCGTCCGGCTGTTTTTGAGCGTGGAAGCCCAGAATGTCGACAGTGACATTCTGGAGGAGCTGCGGCCGTTGCGCATCCGGTATGCCGACCTGAAGCGACAAAGGAGAAACGTCGCCGCGGAACTCGAAATAGCCCGCGACGAAGAAACCCGGCAGGCGGCCCAAACCAACCTGGCGGCTATCGAGCAGGAGATGTCCGCCCTGTACCCGGAAATCAAGCGCCTCGCCGCGCTGGATCTGCTCTGGAACACGGCGGTGCGCGACCTGCACGGCACGGACATTCTTCCGGAGACGCGAGAGGTCTTCTACGAGTTGGTGAAGATCGCCGACGGCATTGTCGGGCGCCGCTTGGAGGAGTTGCAGGCGGACATCGAGCAGACCAACGAGTCTCTCGTGCTGCGCAACACCGTGGGCCCAAAGCGGAACCTGATTCTGCTGCACCTCAGTTTGAACCTGGGCGATCGCTACGACACGTGGACCTTTGTTCACGGCGACGACAGCGGGCCGATGGCGGAGGATCCGGAAGGCAACTACAACGGGATCTACAAGACCATCCGCAACACTTACATGGCTTACTCCGCCGCGGCCAGAGAAGCGGTGTCCGAGGAAAGCGGCGAGCAGATTCGCGCCGAGGCGGAGCAGTCCATCCGTCGGCAGATCGCCGGCCGAGACGGCCCCCAGCGAGGCGCCCTCGACGAGGCGGAGATTCAGCGGAGGGTGGATCGCCTCTACAAGGAGGAGATCGAGCAGCGCGTGACCCAGCGCACTCTCTTCGACCCCAGGGCGGTGTCCATGAAGTATCCCTCGCGCCTGCTGTCGCCGGGCTGGTACGTGGACAGCGGCGCCATCGCCCGGATCTTCAGCAAGTTCAACCTGTCGGTGATGACGACGCTGGACCCGCTGCGCCGCCAGGGCCACCCCACCGACACACGGCAGCGGCTCCAGCCGGAAAGAATCCTCCGGCAGGCCCGGAAGTTCGCCGATCTGGGCGTATCGCTGCTGGACCAGGAAGGGCTGATCCGCAAGTTCCCCAAGCCGGCGAGGCCGAGCTATTACGAGTCGACCTGGTCCAACACCGCCTACCGCGCCAGCGGCGCTTCGGTCAAGCGAGGCGGCGGCGGCCGGGCCGTGGCGGACCGCCCCGTGCGCGGAGCGGTGGTGTCCCTGTTCGGCACGGCGGGGGAAATCTGGACCTCCCTGGACGGAAAAACTACGCCGCCCGGCTTCCAGCCGTACTTGCTGTCTCGCACGGACATGAATGGCAATTTCGACGTCGCTCCCTACAATGAAGGGGGCGAGATGAAGGCCGCCCACGCCTTCGCGGCCCTTATGGACACCCACCAGACCCCCTGGCAGCAGGAGTCCGGCGCCGCCGGTCCCGGCCGGGGGCTGATCTCCGCCGTCTCCTCCACCAAGACGCTCAAAGTCAACGGCAAGCTCTCCACGCATGCCGCGGAAGTCTTCCGCACGAAGTTCATGACGGTGGTCGGCTACGGCTACGACCGGCGCGGCATCAAGACCATCGCCATGGGCGCCGCCTCCACCAGCCGGCTGCGGGAAGACCGCTCCCTGCTGTGTGAGTGGGAGCGCGTCAAAACCATCTTCGCCCCCTATGTCGGCAAGGGCGTGAAGATGTTCAATAAAGAGGGCGACGTTCTGCTGAACAACACGGAAACGTCCGAGGGGTATACCGGCACGGGCGTGCCTTTGGACGACCCGTTCTACCATCCCGTCTCCGTCCACATCGGCGCCCGGGACCAGGAAAACCTCAACAGCTACCGGCTGAACATGCTGGCGGAGAACCGCATCCCGCAGGAAAGCCTGCAGATCATCCACTCCCAGGCCTCCGGCGAGCGGGAAGACGCCCAGAAACGCGAGACCGAAGACGCCCGGCGGGGTTCGGAGGCCGCGGCCATGCAGATCGAGCGCCGCGTGTACGCGCCGTTGGTGGAGGTGATCAAAGACCTCGTCACGGCCGTGGTGCTTCTGTTGCTGCTGGCGATGCCGTTCGCCTTCGCCCTGGAGCGGCTGCTGATCGGCACGCCGCACATCTACCGACAGATCGGCTGGTTCACGCTGTTCTTCATCCTGACGTTCCTGGTGCTGTTCTTCGTGAACCCCGCGTTCCGCATCGCCTCCACGCCGGCGATCATCTTCCTGGCCTTCTCGATCATTCTGCTCAGTTCGCTGGTGATCTTCATCATGGTTCGCAAACTCCAGGCCGAGGTCAAGAAGATGCAGGGCCTGGCGACCACCGTACACAGCGCGGATGTCTCTCGCCTGAGCACGATGATGGCGGCCGTGAACATGGGCATCTCCACGATGCGCCGCCGTCCGCTGCGAACGTTCCTGACGGCGGCGACGGTCATCCTGCTGACGTTCACGATCCTTACATTCGCCTCCTTCGGCAGCAGTTGGGGAATTCGCCGCACGTACGAGGGGCCGTTCGTGGAGTCCAACTCCACGCCGCGCGTCCTGGTGCGGCACCAGCTATGGAGCCCCATCGGCTCGGGCATATATGACACGCTTCGCGGACACTTCACCGGCCGCGCGGTGGTTGTGCCCCGCTACTGGGTGGCCCCCACGGCCGCGGAGGCCGGGCAGGGCGGCGCCGGCCGGCCGTTCGAGTTCCTTGTGGCCGATGGGGAGAGGAAGCAGATGGTGCCTCTCTCGGCGGCCATCGGGCTGGACTACCGCGACGTCGACCCCGCCGAAGGAATCAAACGCCAGTACCAGCTGCGCGACATCCTGAAGACCGCCCCCCTGCCCGACGGCACGGACAGCCTGGAGTTGCTGAAGACCGATGGCGTGTTTCTGACCGAGGCGGTGGCCCAGTCTTTGGGCCTCGCGCAACGAGAGGACGGCGAGTTGAAGTTCCAGCCGGGTTCTCCGGTGATTTTGGGCGCCTTGCGGCTTCGCCTGGCCGGCATCGTGACCGAAGCCCTGGCCAACCAGATGTACCTGGAGGGCTCGTACGTCCGTCCCGTGGACTACCAGAAGTCCGGCGGAAATTCCAGCCAGACCTATGCGCAGCAGGAACAGGAGGCGGACATGGTGGACGTGGAGTCCGCCACGTTCGTGAACTACGCGGCCGACCAGGTGGCGATTGTCTCTCCGCGGTGCGCCCGCACGATGCGCGGGCAGATCCGCTCGATCAGCATTTACCCCCTCGCCGAGGTCGAGTCCCGCATTCCCGAGATGGCGGATGACGTGGCCCGCATCACCCGGCTGCCGACGTATCTCGGCAGCGAAGGCGGCGTGTACCGCCTGATCTTCAAGTCGCTGGCGGAGGCCAGCGGCTGGCGCGACCTGATGATCCCCGTTCTGCTGGGCGGGCTGATTATCTTCGCGACGATGCTGGGCAGCGTCTCGGACCGCGAGCGGGAAATCTACACGTTCAGCTCGCTGGGCCTCGCCCCGCCGCACGTGGCGAGCCTGTTCTTCGCGGAGGCCTCCGTGTACGCGGTGGTCGGCGGCATGGGCGGCTACCTGCTGGGGCAGGTGGTGGCGCGTCTGCTGGCGTGGATCGGGCAGATGTACCCGCAGTTGACGATTCCGTCGATGAACTACAGCTCCACCAACGCGATCGTCACGATCCTCATCGTGATGAGCACGGTGCTGATCTCGACGATCTACCCGGCCCTGAAGGCCTCCCGCAGCGCGAACCCGGGCATCCAGCGATCGTGGCGGATCCCCAGCCCGGAAGGCAACCTCTACGACCTGCTGTTCCCGTTCACCGTGTCCGCCTACGACATCACCGGCGTGGTCAGCTTCCTGCGGGAGCACTTCGACAACTTCTCGGACGCTTCGCTGGGGGTGTTCGCGACCACCGAGTGCCACGTGTTCCGCCAGCAGACCAATGACATGCTCGGCGTGCACGCGACGGTGGCGCTGGCCCCGTTCGACCTGGGCGTCACGCAGAACTTCGCCCTGTTGAGCCAACCCAGCGAGATCGAGGGCATCGATGAAGTCCGCATCCTCATCTACCGCCTCAGCGGCGCCCAGGGCGACTGGAAACGGGCCAATCGCGTGTTCATCAACGACCTGCGGAAGCAGTTGCTGATCTGGCGGAGCCTGCCGCACGAGGTCATGGATCGATACCGCCAGAAGACCCTGGAACAATGGGAGCAGCTCCCCATGGAGCAGTGGGATCCCAGCAGCATTGGAGGCTCGGAGTGAGCGTCACCCGACTGGACAAGGAACTCGAGAGCTACCGCAACCTCATGGAGGTGCCCAGCACCTTCGAGGACGGTTTCAGCTGGGCGGCGTTGATCGGGGCGGTGTTCGTCGCCCTGCTCATGGTCCCCGGGGCCATGTACATGCAACTGCTGGCGGGCTACGGCGTGGGGCCGGCCGCCCAGTGGGTGACGATCATCCTCTTCATCGAGGTCGCGCGCCGCGCGCACAAGACCCTCAAGAAGCCGGAAATCTTCACGCTGTTCTACATGGCCGCCGCCGTGATGGCCCAACCGTTCAGCGGCCTGCTGTACAACCAGTTCTTCGCCCAGAGCCAGGCCGCCACCGGCATGGGCGTAGAGGTGCCGTACTTCTTCGCCCCGACGGACCCGGACGTGCTGGCCCAACGCACGTTCTTCCATCCGGCGTGGTACCCGGCCGTGGGCATCATCATCTTCCAGACCATCATGGGCCGCATCAATACGGCCATCCTGAGCTATGGCCTGTTCCGCCTGGCCAGCGACATCGAGAAACTCCCCTTCCCGATGGCGCCCATCGGCGCGCAGGGCGTCACGGCCCTCGCCGAGCAGCAGACCGAGGAGTCCCGCCGCGGCGGGGCCGAGCAGCCGGCGGAAAGCTGGCGGTGGCGCGTCTTCAGCGTGGGCGGGGTTCTGGGGCTTACCTTCGGCACCATCTACATGGCCATGCCCGCCATTTCCACCGCGCTGCTGGATGCGCCGGTCCAGTTGATCCCGATTCCGTTCGTGGAGACGACGGACAAGACGAACTCCTTCCTGCCGGCCGTGCCGACCGGCATCAATATGAACCTCGGGCAGTTCGTCTTCGGCATGGTCATGCCGTTCTACGCCATGCTCGGAAGCTTCATCGCGGTGGTGGTCATGGCGATCGCCAACCCCATTCTCTACGACGCGGGCATGCTTCCGAGCTGGACGAACACCGACGACACGATCCTCACCCAGTTCCACAACTTCATCGACTTCTACTTCAGCTTCGGCCTGGGCCTGGCCCTCGCCATCGCCCTGGCGGGAATCTGGCAGGTCGTGCGCGGAGTCCAGAAGCGAAGGAAAGCCATCGCCGAACACAAGGCCAAGGGGTCCGGAAAGCTGGACGCCCGGTTCGACATCTCCGTGCCCGAGGGCCGCGGCGACATCAAGTTCCCGATCATCGTCGGCACGTACATCCTGACGACGCTGTCCTACATTCTGGTCAGCACGTGGCTGATCTACACCCTCGAAAAAGGGTGGACGGATAACGTGCGCCGCGTGTTCTGGATCATGATGGGCTTTGGCTTCCTTTACACTCCGCTGATCAGCTACGTCACCGCCCGGCTGGAGGGCATGGCCGGGCAGGTGGTGCAGATTCCCTTTGTCCGCGAGGCGGCGTTCATCCTCTCCGGCTACCGGGGCGACGTGGCCATCTGGTTCCTGCCCGCCCCCATCGCCGACTATGGCCAGAGAACCGTCTTCTACCGCCAGGCGGAACTGACCGGCACCAAGTTCTGGTCCATCTGGAAAGCGGAGTTGATTCTCGTGCCGATCATCGTGCTGTCGGCGGCGATCTTCGCCAACTTCATCTGGGGCCTGGCGGAAGTGCCGGGTCCGGAGTACCCCTATGCCGAGCGCATGTGGGAGCTGTCGGCGGCGACGCGCTGCGTCATGTACACCGCCACCCTGGGCCGCTACAGCGAGTTCCAGCAGGCGTTCCGGTGGGAGTACATCGTGGCCGGCACCGGCGTGGGCGTGGGGCTGTTCATGCTCATGGGCGCCCTGCACCTGCCGATCATGATGGCCTTCGGCCTGGTGCGCGGCCTCAGCCAGGCCACGCTGCCGCACGTGATTCCGACCCAGTTCCTCGGGGCGCTGGTCGGGCGGTTCTACTTCGAGCGCCGCATGGGCCTCAAATGGAGGCAGTACGTGCCCGTCGTGGCGGCGGGCTTCTCCTGTGGTATGGGCCTGGTGACCGTTCTCGGCGTGGGCGTGAACTTCCTCGCCAAGTCCGTGATCAAGATTCCGTTCTGACGCGAAGGCGAATGCGAATATGTCTCAGGAAGTCATTATCGAGTGCAGAGGCCTGACGAAGATCTACCGCATGGGCGCCAACGAGGTCTACGCCCTGCGAGACGTGGACCTGGACGTGCTCCAGGGCGAGTATCTTTCCGTCATGGGGCCGTCCGGCTCCGGCAAGAGCACGCTGTTCAACATGATCGGCGCGCTGGACAAGCCCTCCCGCGGCTCGGTCACCATCGGCGGCATCAGCCTCAAGGAGCAGTCCAGCCGCCGGCTGGCCTATGTGCGGAATCACCACATCGGCTACATTTTCCAGTCGTTCAACCTCATTCTCTCGCTGACGGCGCTGCGGAACGTGATGCTGCCGCTGCAGTTCTCCGGCGCCACGTACGAGCAGTGCGAGCGGCGCGCCACGGAAGTGCTCACGGAAGTCGGCCTGGGCGACCGCCTGCACCACCGCCCGGATGAACTGTCCGGCGGCCAGCAGCAGCGCGTGGCCATCGCCCGCGGCCTGGCGATGAACCCGTCCATCATGCTGGCCGACGAGCCCACCGCCAACCTCGACCTGCACACCGGCGAGGATATCATCAACACGCTTCGCCGCCTGTGCGACGACCACGGCGTGACCGTCATCACCGCCACGCACGACCATAAAATGCTCGACAAATCCGACCGCATCCTGTGGATCAAGGACGGCAAGCGAGACCGCCTCCTACGCCGTGACGAGTTGGATATCCGCGTCGGCCGCGTGGAGCACGCCGCCAGCGTCAAGAAGGACGAGGCGGGCGAAGGCGTCGTGGAGGTGGACAGCCCGCTGGACGGCGTCTTCCAACTCGCCAAGAACCTCCAGGTCGGCACGGAAGTCAACGAGCTGAAAGTCATCGGCGTGATCGAGGCGGACGGCGAGAAGCACGATATTGTGGCCGGCTGCCAAGGCGTGGTGAGCGAGGTCTGCGTGGCGGATGGCGACAAGGTGCGCCGCGGAGCGGCCTTGCTGCGGGTCAAGACCACCTGAGCGATCCGCCGGAATCAAGCCGACGGGGCGCCTCGATGCCGGCGCCCCTCTCTTTTGCGCAGCGGGCGGTCCGTCACTCGTGCCGCAGGGCCTCGATCGGGTCCAGCCGGCTGGCCTGCCAGGCCGGGTACAGCCCGCTGGCCAGCCCCACGATCACCGCCATGGCGAACGGGAGCACCAGCGTCCAGGGCGAGATGATGGCGGGAATCTGCAGCGCCTTCTCGATGGCTTGGGGGATCGCCAACCCCAGCAGAATCCCCAGCAACCCTCCGGCCATGGTGAGCGCGACGGCCTCGATCAGAAACTGTGCGACGATGTCCGACCGCTTGGCGCCCATCGCCCGGCGAACGCCGATCTCGCGCGTGCGTTCGGTCACGCTCGCCAACATGTTGCTCATGATGCCGATGCCGCCGACGATCAACGACACCGACGCGATCGCCAGGAACATGATGTTCCACAGCCGCCGCTGCTGGGCTTTCTGGCGGATCAGCTCCAGCGGCACGGTGATCTCGTAGTCGTCGGCCTCGTGGTATCGCTGCATGAGGCTCTTGGCGATCTCCGCGCCGCCGACCACCGAGTCGTCGCTGTCCATCTGAAGGATCACCTGGCTGACCTGCACGCGTTCCGCCTGCCAGGCGCCTTTTCCGGAATCGATGCTGTATTCTCCAAAGCGCTGCCGGTCGGTGGTCAGCGGGATGATGGCGTAATTCCCGCTCGGGCCGGCGCCCTCCGCCATGGACCGCGGCAGCTTCTCCAGCACGCCGACCACGCGAAACGGCTCGCCGCCCAACCGCATCACGCCCATCAGCGGGTCGCGAAACGTAAAGAGCTTCTCGGCCAGCGATTGAGTGATCACGCAATGGGCCTTGGCCTGCAGCATGTCTTCGTGGTTGAGGAACCGCCCCGCCACGAGCCGCGTCCGGGCCACGTCCACGTACTGCGGCTCGGTCGCCAAAACCATCACATTGAGCTTATTGGCGCCGATGCGCCCCACCCGCTTGGACTGGTGCACCACCACGCACCGCAGCACGTCGGGAATGTTATCCGCAAGGCGGTCCACGTCTTCGTTCGTCAGCCCGTAATGCAGGGCGCCGCCTCCTTCGCTGGCCTTGGAGCTTTCCTGCGGCTTGATGGATCGGAGGATGATATTGTCGCTGCCCAGCTCCCGCAGGGCCCGCTGGGCCTCGAATGCCGCGCCCTCGTTGATCGCCAGCATGGCGATCACGCTGAACACGCCGAAGATGATCCCCAGCGAGGTCAGCACCGAGCGAGCCTTATGGACCGCGAGGCTGTGCAGAGCCATGCGGAACACGTCCGGCAGGGCGGCCAGGCGGATCATGCCCGCTCTCCCCCGGCCGAGCCATTGCCGGAATCCGACAGCACCAGACCGTCCTTCAGCAGGATCGTGCGGCCGGCGCGATCGGCGATGTCGTCCTCGTGGGTCACCATCAAGACCGTCCGGCCGCGCGAATTGAGTTCGTCAAACAGTTCCATGATCTCCGCGCTGGTGCGGGTGTCCAGGTTGCCGGTCGGCTCATCGGCCAGGAGGATCAGCGGATCGTTCGCCAGCGCTCTTGCGATGGCCACTCGCTGCCGCTGCCCACCGGACAATTCCATCGGCCGGTGGTCCAGGCGGTCTCCCAGGCCCACCTGACGGCCCAACTCGCGGCTGCGCTCGTGCCGCTCCGCGCGTGGCATGCCGCTGTAGACCAGCGGCACCTCGATGTTCTGAGTGATCGTGAGCTGCGGAATCAGGTTGAAGCTCTGAAACACGAAGCCGATCCGCCGGTTACGGATCTCGCTGAGCGCGTCGTCGTCCATGGCCGAAACATCCTCCCCGCCCAGCAGATAGCGTCCACTGGTCGGGCGGTCCAGGCAGCCCAGCAGGTTCAGCATGGTGCTCTTGCCCGAGCCGCTGTGGCCCATGATCGCCAGGTACTCCCCCTCGCCCACGGAGAAGGAAATGCCCGCCAGGGCCGTCACTTGCGTCGTGCCCATGACGTACACCCTGCGAAGGTCCTCAAGACGCACTAGGTCTCTCACCGGGCTTCATCTCCCCGCGGCCCGCCCACCCGTTCGCTTTCCGTCTCCGTGCGGCTCTCGCCCGCGGGCGCGGCGAGCAGCACGCGGTCTCCTTCCAAAAGCCCGGAGGTGATCTCCACCCGCTTGGGGTTCATCTTGCCGGTCTCCACGGCCACGCGGACAGGCTTGCCGTCCGTCACGCGATAGCAGAACGTCTCCCCGCGCTCCGTGAAGACGGCCGCGACCGGCACGCTCAGCACCTCCTCCAGGCGGTCGAGGATCAACTCTACCTTTGCGGTCATGCCCGGCTTGAGGCCGGGAATCTCCTCGTCGAAAGCGACCACGACGCTGTAGATCTTCACGTCCGGGTTCAACCAGCGGTGCTGGCGGCTGGGCAGCACGTCTTTCTTCAGGACGTAGCCGGGGAACGTCGCCCCCTTCGCGTCGACCGTGATGAGCGCCCGCGTGGGCTGCCGATGGGGCTTGTTGGCCGTCGTCGGCTGACTGGTTCCGCTTGTCGTGGCGGCAAGGGTCGTGGCCGGGTTGGGGCGTTCGGCCGTGGCGGGCCGGCGCGCCGCCCGCGTCGCCGGAGCGGTGGAAGGCTGGCTTGCGGGACGGGTTCTCCCCCGTCGCAGGCCGGCGCCGTCGCCGTTATCCGGCTCGATCTTCGCCGTAACCTGATCGATGACCGCCTCGTACACGCGCGTGCCGACCTGCAGCGTCTCCATGTCCGGAATCTTCATCAGCTTCTGCCGGGGGTTGACCTTCTCGCCCGGCTCCACTTCCAACTCCGACCGCCAACCGGTGTCGTACACCACAAGCCCGGCCGACGTGGCCAGGACCTTCAGCTTGGAGGTCTCCTCCTCCAATTCCTTCATGCGTGTGCGGAGGTTGTCCAACTTCTCTTTGCGGGAGTCTCTCTGCACCCGAGACTTCCGCAACTCGCGGGCGGCTTCCAGCTTCGCGCGGCGGAAGTTCACCCGCGAGTCCGAAACGGCCGCCTCCAGGAGGCGAAGCGCGCGGGGATGGTCGTATTTTACCAGCATCTCGTGCTCACTGCGGGCCTTCTCCAGTTTCACCTTCAGGCGATCCACGGAGAGCCTGTCCGCCTCGATTTCGTTCTCGCTGTACGGGCTGTTCAGCTCCGGGTCCTTGTTCGCCTTCAGCTTGAAGTTGAGCTTGTCTTCGGCGAGAGCCAGGTCCCGCTTGGCCATCTGGATCGCGCTTTCCGCCTCGCCCTTTTTGGTGGGCCATTCGCCTTCTCGGTAGCGCAGCAGGTCCTTCTCGGCGTCGGAGATCGCCTGCTCGGCGCGGCCGACCCGGATGGGCATCTCCTCCTCCATGAGATTGAGGTTCTCTTGCGACTCCTCGTACTCCGCAATGGCGTCGATGATTTCGCTATCGACCTTCTCCATCGCTTCGGTCACCTCGCGGCACTCGAATTCGATGATCACATTGTCTTTCGCCACGCGGGTTCCGTTCGGCACGACCGTCTTGATGAAGACCGGCCAGCGGAGATCATTGCGGATAATGGTCCGCTTCTCGCTCTCCAACTCCCCCGCCTCGGTCACGGAAACCAAGAGTTCGCCCCGCGTCACCGTGGCCGTCTTGCCCAGCGCCGCGGCCCCGGCCGGGCGCAGCATGCGCCACAGCCCGAAGGCGCCGCCGGTCGCAACCAGAACCCCGATGACCACCATCCAACGCTTACTCATTTGCTCCTCGCTGCCTCGTCTCCGACGGGCGTCTTCTCCGCGCCGGGAACGTACGGATACCGTTTTTCAATGCGCTCAAAGGTGAAGGGTTCCGGCCGTTCGCGGAACTGGCCCTGTTCATCGACGGCCAGCATGCCCAACTCCGCCAGGAACTGCAGCCGCGTGGTGGTGTAATCGACCAAGGCGCTGGTCAGGCCGTTCTGCGCATTGCGGAGGGCCTCCTCGGCCTCCAGCACATCCCGGGCCGACGCATGCCCGGCCTGCTGCTGCAGCGAGGCCAGCTTGCTCCGCCGCGCGGCGATCTTCACGTTTCGCACCTGGATCTCGTAGCTCCGCCGGCTCCGCTGCAACGTGCGGTAAGACTGCCGCACGCCCAGCCGCACCTCGTCAATCAACCGGTCGTACTCCCGGCCCGCCTTCTGCTGGGCGATCAACGCCCGGCGATACGCGTCGCGGTTCTCCGTCTGGTCCAGGTTGTAGTCGAGCTCCAGCCGGGCGAACCGCGTGTGCCGCCCGAACTGCATCTGGGCGAACCGCCGCGGCTCCTTGCCGGAGGCGTTCGCGCCGACCACCAGGTCCAGTTGCGGCAGAAACCCATCCGCCGCGATCTCCACGTCCCGGCCGGCGTCCCGCACCTTCGCCCGCTCCGTGAGCACGTCCGGCCGCACCGTCAGGGCCACCCGCACCGCCTGGGCTTCCGTGAAGGGGACGGGCCGCGGCCCGGCCTTCTGCAGTTGCTCCAGCGACGCGGGGTAATCCAGGCGCACCTGCGCCTGGATCGGCATGCCCAGCGCCAGCTTGAAGGAGTCCACCGCGTCGCGGTAGTTCTGCTCGTTGCGGGCCAGCCGCACCTGGGCGTCCAGCAGATTCGCCTCCGCCTGGTCCTGCTGAATGCGAGAGACCTGCCCTTCCTCGGCCTGGACCCTTGTCCACACCAGGGTCCGCTTGAGCCGCTCGATGTTCTGCTTCTCGTTCTCCAATTCGTCCCGCTGCTGGAGCACGTTGTAGTACCGCCGGTGAATGTCCGCCACAAAGGTCTGCGTGAAGCGGTCGTAGCGGAACACGGAGAACAGGAAATCGCGCTCCCGACGGTACTGCTCCTCGTACGCCAGGCCGCGCCACGCGCCTTGCAGCAGCGGCTGGGTGAACTGCGCGTCCAGCAGCGACTCGATACTCGTGCTGCCCCAGCCCACGAAGTCCGTCGCCACGTCCAACGAAGCGCCCAGCGCCAACACCCCGCCGTGAAAGAAACGCTGCGTGAGGGTGAGGCCGGCATCCAGGCCGCCGCTGTTGGTGTCGCCGTCGTCCAGCCGCGTGTAGCGATGCTCCGCGGAGCCGGTGATCGGCCCGTCAATCAGCGACCAGTTCCACGTGCGGCTTTCGCTGGCGAGGGTCAGCGCTTCGGCGTACAGGTTCTCCCGCCGGGTCTGGAAACTGCGGCTGTTGCGAAACGCGATCTGCATGCAGTCGCCCAGCGTGAGGACCGCCGCCTCCTCGCCGGCCGTCAGGGGAATGGCTTTCTCGCCCACACGGATCGACCGGCCGCTGACGGCGGAGAACGGATCGTAGTCCACGTGGAAATCTTCCGTCTCGCCCAGGACGATCTTCTGCCCGCCGGCGATCGTGCCGTAGGCGGCGCGGTCCGCCTGTTGGACGTACTGCTCGGTGGTGCAGCCGGCGGCGCACACGGTCAATAAGATGGCGGGCAGCGAATATCGCCAGAGCATGCGCATGGCTGGCTCCTGTGTTGGTCCTCATCGCCGGCCCTTTCAGCCCCGCCCGGCCGGCGCACAAGGCGCGAATCTCATACTATACGGATTTTTCCGGCCGGTTTCCAGTACGCTTGAACCGGCGCGAAGGAGTGAATCAGTCTTCCTCGATGTATTTCCGGCTCATCAGGAAGCTTACCCGCTCGAGCACGTCGGCGGGGAGCGTCTTGCGGAGAATCTTCCGGGCCATCGCCATGTTGGTGCGGCGGGTGACGTGCACCAGCAGAATCCGCTCGTTGTTCATCCCCTCCAGCACCGTGCCGATGTCCTTGACGTGCAGGTGCCGGCCGGCCCGGGCGCGAGACCTGTGCTCCTCGTCGAAGAACGTGCACTCCAGCAGCAGCACCTTGGCGTTGGCCACGTAAGACAGGTCCGCGTAGTTGTCCGCGGCGGTGTCTCCGAGGTACGCCACGAGCGGCGCCTCCACGCGATTGGTGATCGGCACGCCCTTCTTCTTCAACTCGACGATGTCCCGGCCTTCCAGGCCCAGGAACTCCTGCTTGAGCTTCTGCCGCACGTCGATCAGGCAGAAGCCCAGCGAGCCCCTGGTGTGCCGCGTGCCGAACGCCCGCGCCACCAGCCCGCGGCGGATCTCGTAGTCCTCCCCGTGTCGCATGCCCACCAGCGTATGCGGCGGGATGTGCCCTTCCACCCGGCCCCACGCCCGCAGCAGCCCTTCGATCGGCTCCACCAGGGTCTCCGGCACCAGTGCGATGCTCCGCTGGACGCCCTGGAAATCCCGCTGGGCGAACCAGTACGTCAGCCCGGCCGCGTGGTCCATGTGCCCGTGCGTCAGCAGCATGTGGTTTACGCCCAGAGCCTCGCGCGGGCACTTGCCGATGTCCAGCACGCAGTCCAACTCCGGCACGACGATGACGGACTCCTCCCCCGCCACGCTGTAGCCGGCGAGAGTGAAGTCATTGAATTCGAGCACGGAAAGCTTGCGGGTCTTGAGCTTCATTTCGGCCGCATCGTAGATAGCCTCGGCGTCGGGGTCAAGCGGCGCCCTTATGCGCCAGCAGCCCTTTCGGGTATACTGCGGCCCACCCATGCGACTCGACGCCCCCCACAAACCACTCGCCGGCCTGGCCGAGGTGCTGACGATCTCCGCCCCGGCCAGCCTCAGTATGCTCAACAGCACCATTATGCGCTTCGTGGACGGGCTGATGGTCTCCCGAACCGGGCCGGCGGCGCTGAGCGCGCAGTTCATCGGCGGCATGAGCGCCTTCGTGCCGCACACCCTGGCGCTGGGCATTCTGAGCCTCGCCAACACCTATGTCAGCCAGAACTTCGGCGCCGGCAGGCCCCGTCGCTGCGGCCAGTACGCCTGGGCGGGCATCTTCCTGGCGCTGATCCTCGGCGGCGCCCTGCTGCCGTTGACGGCCGTCGCCGGGCCCCTGTTTGGCTGGATCGGACACGAGGAAGCCGCCCTGGAGGCCATGTACTTCCGCTACATGCTCATCACGGGCGTGTTCTTTTTGGCCAGCCGGGCCACGGAGCAGTTCTTCTACGGCATCCACCGCCCGCGCACTGTCTATGTGGTGAGCCTGCTCGGCAACGCGATGAACATCTTCCTGAACTGGGTGCTCATCTACGGACACTTCGGCTTCGCCGCGATGGGGCTGGAGGGCGCGGCCATCGGCACGCTCATCAGCGCCGTCGCCATGCTGGGCACATTGCTGGTGCTGTTCCTCGGCCGCAAGTACGCCCGAGACTTCGGCACGCGGAGCATCCGGTCGGTCACCCGCAAACAGGTGTGGGACCTGTTCCGCATCGGCTGGCCGGCGGGGCTGCAACTCACCAACGACATCTTCACCTGGCTGCTGCTGAGCCTGCTGCTGGTCGGCCCGTTCGGGCAGGCGCACCGCGTGGCGGCCGCGGCCGTCATCCGGTATATGTCCCTGGCGTTTATGCCAAGTATCGGCGTGGGCATTGCTGCTACCGCGCTTGTAGGGCGCTATATCGGCGCGCGAAAGCCGGACATCGCCCGCAGCCGGGCGTACACGGCCGTGGCGGTAGGCCTTGCCTACAGCTTTCTGTGCGGGGCGGTGATGCTGATCTTCCGGGTTGCCCTGCTGGAGTTCTTCATCAACGTTCAGGAGGCCACCGGCGCCGCGGCCGAGCAGACCACCGTCCAGAGCGCGGACCGCGTCATCCGCATCGGCGCATCGCTGATGATCTGCGGCGTGATCTACCAGTGCTTCAACGCCGTGGCGCTGATCTTCGTGCGGGCCCTGCGCGGCGCCGGAGACACGGTCTGGCCGATGCTTCTAACCGCCCTGCTGGCCTGGGGCATCCTGGTCGGCGGCGGGTTGATGATGGTTCACGTCTGGCCGGAACTGGAGAGCCTCGGGCCGTGGATCGCCGTCTGCGTGTATGGGGCGGTTCTCGCGGCGGTGATGGCCCGGAGGTTCATGGGGGGCCGGTGGCAGGAGCTGCAATTGATCGAGAAGGATGAGCCCCCCACCGCGGCCCTGGCGGAGGCCGTCGCGGAGGTGCGCCCGCCCTTCGCCCGCACCGCCCCGCCGGTGCGCCGCACCCAACGCGACTCTTCCTGAGCCGGCAAACTGCTTTACTCACGCGGCCGGTACGCTATCATCGTCTCTCTCGAACAGACCGACGGAGACGAGACCCCCATGGCGGACAAGAACAGCTACAAAGACACGCTCAACCCCCGAGACACCGGCTTCGACATGCGGGCCGGGCTGCTGGCCAAGGAGCCGGCCATCCAGGCCAAGTGGCGGCGAGAAAAGCTTTACGAGCAGATCCGCCAGGCCCGCCATGGCGCGGTGCGGTTCATCCTGCACGACGGCCCGCCCTACGCCAATGGCGACATCCACATGGGCACCGCCCTGAACAAGGTGCTCAAGGACATCGTGGTCCGCGTGAAGAACATGTCCGGCCTGGACGCCCCGTACATCCCCGGCTGGGACTGCCACGGCCTGCCGATCGAGGCCAAGGTGATGGAAGACCTCGGCGAGAAGGCCCGTTCGCTGGATTCCATGGACATCCGGCGCCGCTGCCACGCCTACGCCGACGAGTTCGCCGGGCTTCAGAGCGACCAGTTCCAGCGGCTGGGCGTGATGGGCGAGTTCGACGATCCGTACATCACCATGCACCCCAAGTACGAGGCGGCCGTGCTGGAGGTATTCGCCCGGCTCGTCGAGCAGCGGCTGGTCTACAAGCAGCTCAAGCCGGTGCATTGGTCCATCGCCAACCGCACGGCCCTTGCCGACGCGGAACTGGAGTATTACGACCGCGAGGATACGAGCATCTACGCGGCGTTCGAACTGACGGACGCGTGCGCGGGCAAGATTCCCGCCCGCGACGGCGGCCGCGTGCTGCTGGGCATCTGGACCACCACGCCCTGGACGCTGCCGGCCAACCTCGCCGTCGCCGTGCACCCGGATATCGAGTACGCCTGCGTGCACTGCCAGTGCCCCAACGGCCCGGCCACGCTGGTTCTCGCGGCCGAGAGGGTGGAAGCCGTCCTGGGCGCCGTCACGGCGAAGAACCCAAGCGCCGTAACCCGCTACGAGGTGGGCGAGACCTTGCGCGGCGCGGAACTGGTAAAGGCGGGCCTGACCTACGCCCACCCGCTGATGCCCGGCAAGACGTGCCCCGTGGTCCGGGCGGACTACGTAACGCTGGAAGACGGCACGGGCCTCGTGCACACCGCCCCCGGCCACGGGCAGGAAGACTACGGAACCGGCCTGAAGAACGGCCTGGATATCTACTGCCCGGTGCAGGCGGACGGCACGTTCGACGACACCGCGCCGGACTGGCTGCGGGGCGTGGGGGTCTGGGACGCCAACGCCAAGGTCGTCGAGCACCTGCAATCGGCCGGCACGCTGCTGCTGCAAGAGACCATCACCCACAGCTACCCGCACGACTGGCGATCCAAGACGCCGACGATCTTCCGCGCCACCGAGCAGTGGTTCATCGCGGTCGATGAGAAGCTCCGGCATCGCGAGGAAGGGCGGACCCTCCGGGAGATGGCGCTGGACGCCTGCCGGGCGGCCAGCGAGGACGGCGGCGTGGACTTCATCCCCGCCTGGGGCCGCAAGCGCATCGGGGGCATGCTGGAGGCCCGGCCGGACTGGTGCATCTCTCGCCAGCGGTCCTGGGGCCTGCCGATCCCCGCGTTCTACATGCCGGACGGCACGCCGCTGATGACCCCCGCCAGCGTGCGGGCCGTGGCGAAGGTCTTCGCCGAGGAAGGCTCCGACGCCTGGTTCACCTTCCCGCCCGATCGGCTGCTGGCGACGTACGACCCGGCGGAAGACCCGCTCATCGACGTCGATCGCATCGACGTGGACTCCCTGACCAAGGGCACGGACATCTTCGACGTGTGGTTCGAGTCCGGCAGCAGTTGGTTCGCCGTGGCCGTCGCCCGCGGCCTGGTGGAAGACATCCCCGTAAACCTGTACCTGGAAGGCTCCGACCAGCACCGCGGCTGGTTCCAGCTCTCTCTGCTGCCCGCGCTGGGCGCGGAGGGCAAGCCGCCGTTCGCCACGGTTCTCACCCACGGCTTCGTGGTGGACCCCGACGGGCGGAAGATGTCCAAGAGCCTCGGCAATGTCATCCGCGTGACCGAGCAACTCGAGAAACGCGGCGCCGACATCCTGCGGATGTACATCGCCGCCCAGAACTACCAGGACGACGTCCGCTGCGGCGAGGAGCTGATCGCCCAGGCGGAGGACGCCTACCGGAAAATCCGCAACACGTTGCGGTTCTGCATGATGGCCTGCTGCGACTTCGACCCGGCCACCGACGCCGCCGACCCGGCCAATCACTCCGTGGACCTGTGGATGAAGCTCCGCCTGCACGAGCTGACCCGCGACGTGCGCGAGGCGTTCGACACGTACGAGTTCCACAAGGCCACCCGGCTGATCTACGAGTTCTGCACGGTGGAGGCGTCCAGCGTGTACCTCTCGGCCGTGAAGGACCGCCTGTACTGCGAAAGCCCGGATGCCCTGCGGCGTCGGGCGAGCCAGACGATCATCCACGAGATGCTCACGGTGCTCCTCAAGCTGCTGGCGCCCCTCCTGCCCCACACGGCCGACGAGGCGTGGGACCACATCCCCAACCGCCCCGCCGCCCAGCCGCACAGCGTGCACCTGGCGCTGCTGCCGGAATTCGACGCGGAAATGCTGGACGCGGCCGAGGAGGTGCGGGCCGTGAACCCGGACATCGGCATGTGGTCTTCGGACGAGATCGAGACCGGCCCGGAGTGGATCTGGGACCGGCTCATGGACCTCCGCGGCGAGGGCCTGCTGAAGCTGGAGGCCCTGCGGAACGCCGGCGTCAAGAACCCGCTGGACGCCGAGGCGGTGTTCCGCGTCGCGGCCGGGCAAGACCGCCTGGCCGAGATGCTGGACGCCTACATCCGCGAGATGGAAGACCTGCTGGGCGTGGGCTACGCCCGCATCGAGACCGGCTGCGACCTGCCGGACGGGCAGACCGTGGCGGTGGAGGTGTTCGACACGCGGGAGAAATACGGCAAGTGCGCGCGAAGCTGGAAGCGCCGCCCGGACGTCGGCGCCGACGCGGACTACCCAGACCTCTCCGCCCGAGACGCGGCCGTCATGCGGCAGCGCGAGGCCGACGGCCCGGAGGCGTGACCGCGGCTTGCCCGCCGCAATTAGGTGAATGCCCCGCCCCCGTTCTGCTATACTGCGCGCGATGAAGATATTCGCGAGCAAAGCCCCCTGGTACCAGGCGGGTCTGGCGTTCGAGTGCCGGGCCTGCGGGCGTTGCTGCGCGGGGCCGGAAGAGGGGTTCGTCTGGGCCACGCGGGAGGAGATCGCGAAAATCGCCCGGTTCCTGGGCATTTCCGAGGCGGAAATGCACCGCAAGTATGTCCGGAAGGTCGGGCGGCGGTTCAGCCTGATGGAGAAGCGGCCCAGCAAAGATTGCGTGTTCCTCACCCCGCGCGAAGATGGAAGCAAGGGCTGCAGCATCTACGCGGTGCGCCCGACGCAATGCCGCACCTGGCCGTTCTGGAGCGGCAACCTCGGCTCGCCGGATTCCTGGGCCGCGGCCGGCATGCGATGCGCCGGCATCAACCGGGGGCATCTCTTTGACTTCGAAGAAATCGAATCTCGCCGCCAGGCCACGCGTGAGTAGCGACGCGCCCGGCCCATTCTCCTTTCCGCCGGACTTCGCCCAGGCCGTAGCCGCGTGCCGGGCAAACAGGAATTTTCTGACGGAACTCGCCGGCCTCTACCGCCGGGTGGACGAATGGGCGCGCGCGGGAGGGCAGGTCTGCCTCGGCGGCGGCGCCTGCTGCCGGTTCGACCGCATGGACCACCGGTTGTACGTGACGGCCGGGGAATTCGCCTACCTGCTGGAGCGAGGGGGGGCGGGCGATGCCGAGCGGGCGCGTCGCGGCCGTTGCCCGTGGCAACGGGGGCCCCGGTGCCTGGCCAGAGACGCCCGCCCCTTGGGCTGCCGATTGCATTTCTGCCGGGGCGGCCACGAGCCGGGCGACAGTGCGGACCGGGAGATGTTTCATGGCCTTCTGGGGCAACTCCATGAAACCCATTGCACGCCATACCGTTACGCGGAACTGGCCTCGGCTGCATGCAATTCTTTATTTTGAATTGACTTAGAGAAATGCAGACCGTAAACTTCTCCTGCTGGATGCTCCCTGACGCGCGCGGGTCGTCAGGGGTTCCCCTTGCTTTGGCCTTAGGGGAAAACTGCCATCAAGAGACAGCCTGCTTCCGGGTGGAACAGCCGCAGAGCCAGGGTTGTGCTCTGTATGCGCGACATGCTCGGCCGTTGCGGCAGCAGACAGGCTGCCGAGAGGTCGCTTGGAAGCAAAGGAGAACCAGGCAGTGACCAAGAAGGAACTCGTCAACGAAATCGCCAATGAGTTGGGCCTGGACCAGACGCTCACCAAGAAGGTGGTCCAGAAGACGCTGGATCGCATGATCGAGTCTCTGCTGGACGAGGGACGGCTGGAATTGCGGAACTTCGGCGTGTTCGAGATCAAGAAGCGCTCCGCCCGCAAGGCCCGCAACCCCAAGACCAACGAGGAAGTCATCGTCCCGCCCAAGAAGGTGATCACCTTTCAAGCCGGCAAGAATGTCGCCTGTCGGCTCGGGGAGCCGGAAGAAGTCTCCAGCCCGTGGCGGACCGTGTCGGAAGATATCGGCTAGACCGCCGGTTTTTTGCGTTGACACTTCTGCTGGGCGTTCGTAGCATTCCGCTTGGACGGACGTTGGCATGGACCGCCGCGCGTCCGGTTTCCGCAGAGCGTACTCGATTTGCCGAGGTGACCAAAATGAAGAAACTTCTGCTGACGCTTGTCCTTGTGGCGATGGTTCTTTCCGCCGGCTGCGGCATGGTGGACTCCTACGAGCAGCGGGCCCGCCGGATCGACCAGGTCAACGACCTGCAATGGCGCATGTTCGTTGACGACTGGGACTACCTCTGGCTTCAGGAGAAGAACACCCGCCTGAACGAGTGGCACGCCCAGATCGAGCACGTGAACTAGCGGACGCCCACGGACTTAGCATTCAAGCCCCCGGCGATGCGGGGGCTTTTTCTTTGCGCCGCGGGTCCGGCCGGCCCCGACGAGCCGCCAGTGATGACCGTCCCCATCCTTCTGCTTCTGGAACGCCTCTTCGGCCCGCGCCGCATCCCCCCCATGGCGCGGCCCACGTTCCGCTACGACCTGCTGGCCTCGCTGTTCGCCTCCCTCGGCGGGGCGGCTCTCGCGCCGCAGTTTACGGGCCTGTTCGCCCGCAAGACGCTCGACGCGGCGTGGCTCGTGCCGGTGCTCGTGGCGCAAGGCGCGGCCGTCAACTTCCTCAGCACGTTCCTCGCGCCGACCATCCAGCGGCGAGACCGCATCCGCTTGCTGGTGGCCTGTCGTGCGCTGATCGGCCTGCTGCTGGCGTCGGTGGCGCTGATGCCCGCAAGCCCCTCCGCGGCGGTCGCCTATCCGCTGCTGCTGGCCGCGCCGTTGTTCTTGGGCGCCATCGTCATGAACGCCAAGACCAGCATCTGGCACAGCAACTACTCCGAGCAGGCTCGGGGGCGCATCTTCTACCGCATCATGATCATCAGCATGGCCGCCATGGCCGTCGCCGCGAGGCTCGCCGCGTGGGTGCTGGACACCTGGAGTTGGGGCCACCGCATCGTCTACCCCGCGGCCGGCGCCTGCATGCTGCTGGCGGCGCTGTTCGTCTCCCGCATTCGCCTCCGCGGGCGGCGCTCGCTGCTGCGAAACGCCCCCCGCCGGCGATTCCACCCCATCCAGGGGTTCCGCCTGCTGTGGGAAGACCGCGCCTTCGGCCGCTTCATGGGCTGGCAGATGCTTTCCGGAGGGGCCGTGTTGTTCTCGGTGGCCGTCTTTCCCCTGCTGCTGCCGGACCTGTTCGGCGTGAACTACGGGCAAGGGACCACGGCGCTGGTTCTCGTGCCGTTCGGCCTGTCGATCCTCTGCGCCCCGTTCGCCGGGCGGCTGTTTGACCGCCTGGGCATCACGCAGTATCGCGCCCTCGGGGCGGGGGTCTGGGTGGTCGGCCGAACGGGCGTATTCCTGGGGGCGCTACTGCTGAATTGGCCGCTCCTGCTGGCGGGTTTCGCCATTCAGGGCATGGGCGGCTCGCTGGGGCACGTGGCGTGGAACATCGGCCACACGCGCTTCGCCACGCCGCGGCGCACGCAGGAGTACATGGGCCTGCACATGACGCTGCAGGGCATCCGCGGCATGACGCTGCCGTTTGTCGGCGTGCTGCTGTACCACTGGCTCGGAGTGTATGTGCTGCTGATTCCAACGGTTATGCAGGCGGTGGCGGCCGTGGGGTTCTACCGGTCGCCCGCGCCGGACGTCGAGCCGCGGTCGACCGCTTCCCCCGCCGCCGCGAATCCCGTATAATGCGTGCGCCACGGTCGACGCGGCGGGCCGGGCACTGCAAGGGGCTGGTCCACATGAGCGAGAAAATGCGTCTGGCGATCTTTCCGGGCACGTTCGACCCGGTCACCAACGGCCACATGGACGTGATCCGCCGCGGGGCGGGCCTGTTCGACCGGCTGATCGTGGCCGTCGGGCGGAACCCGGCCAAGCAGCAGCTCATTCCGCGGGACGAGCGCGCGGAGATTCTCAGAGAGGCGACGGCCGACATGGAGAACGTCGAGGTCCGTACGTTCGACGGGCTGACGGTGGACTTCGCCCGGCGAGCGGGCGCGGCGACCATCCTCCGCGGCATCCGCAACAGCTCCGACCTGCAATCCGAGTTCCAGCAGGCGCTGACCAACCGCGTGGTCGCCGGCGTCGAGACGGTTTACATTCTCACGAGCGTGGAGTACGCCTTCACCTCGTCGAGCCTGATCAAGCAGATCGCCACCATGGGCGGAGACGTCTCCGCCCTCGTGCCGCCACAGGTGTTGCCGCATCTGCGGCGCATCGCCCGCGGCGATGCGGTCGACGGCAACCTTCACGAGAGCGAGTAAGGGGGAGAGGATGCAAAGGGCCATTGCGACGATGTGCCTCCTGTTGTCGGCCGTCACGCACTGCGCGGCCGATGGTCCGCCGGCCGGGCCGCCCGCTTCCGCGCCCGCCTCCCGGCCCGCCGCGACGCGCCCCGGCTCGCCGGATGTGGACCTCGCCGCCCGCCGGGTCGCCGAGCAGGTCGATGCCCTCGTCGAGGTCTTCCGGCGCGACCGCTACGCCGACCGCGAGGCCGCCCAGCGGGAACTGCTGGACCTGCACGAGTCGCTCTTCGAGCCGCTGGCCAACGCCCGAACGCCGGCCGGCAAGCGAAGAGCGGCCGCCGCCCTGCTCGCCGCGGGGCTGACGGAGGCGTCGATCGCGCGGGAGCTGCTGCCGCTCAGCGTCGAGGACCGCGGGCGGGTGGCCGCGTTCCGGAAGGTCAACCCCGAGATCGTCGCGGACATCTTCTCGCTAAGCTGGCGACGGCAGCTCGATGGGTACCGGAAGATCGGCGCTCTCGGCCAGGCGGCCGCCGACGCCGGCCCGCTGCTGCGGCGAGGCTTTCAGCACCCTTCCAGCCACGTGGTGACCGCCACGTTCGAGGCCATCCGCAAGGCGGGCATCCGGGACGATGCGATCGTCGACGAACTGTGCGGCGTGCTGCGGAACACCACCGCGGATCAATGGTCCAACTCCTGGTACTACCAAGGTGGCAAGACCCACCTGATGGCCCTGGAGACGCTCAGGGAGATGAAGAGCGCTCGCGCCGCGCCCACCCTTCTGGCCCTGGTGCGGCATCCGCGGATCTACAACCACCAGGTCCAGGGGTTGCTGATCGACGCCCTCGCCGGCGCCGGCGACCCGCGCGCGCTGCCCTCACTGATGGAAGCCGTCGAGCAGGCAACTGGTCGCTCATCCCACAGCACCTCCTGGAGCACGAACGGCAAGACGCACCACTGGAAGACGGGGGATGCGGCGCTGGTCGCGGCCATCAAGCTCAGCGGGCAAAACCTCAAAGACTATGGCGTGCACGTGGACACCCAGAAGCGATACATGCACGACGGACGCGCCAGGGACCTCCTTGTCTACGGATTCCCGTACGAGAGGAACCGAAAAGGCAAGGAGAACAAGGACGCCGCGGATCCGCACGAGGCCGCCCGCAAACGGCTGCTGGCCTGGTGGAAGGAGCATCGGCGTGAGGCGCCGTGGAAGGGCCTCACGCCGCTGGCGCCGGCGAACCTGCCCGGCATGAACATGGAGGGCGACCGATGAACCGCCCGGCGACCTTGGCGATCTGTGCCGGGGCGGCACTGGCGTGCATGACGGCCGCCGCCTGGGGCGAGGGCGCCCGCACGCGCCCGGCCCGCTCCGGCGGGCTGCTGTTGCCGCCCGCTCCAAAGAAGATTCCCTCCTCCGACAACCTGCGGCAAGACCTGGCGGCCATCTCCGAGGCGCTCGGCCCGGACCTGCGGGGGGACGAAGCGCGGGCGAAAGCCGCCCAGGACAAGCTACTGACGCTTCAGAAGGCCTACCTGGACGCCCTCGGCAGACACGCCGATGACGACGATCTGGAAGTCCGTCAGCGCGTACGGTTGGTGATGGACAAGGTGCTGGCGAACATCCGCATCCGCCGCATCCTGGTGGTTCTGCCGGAGTCTCAGGCCCGGCGTCTGCGGAAGTACCAGGCCGCCCGTCCGGAGCAGTTCGCCCGGTTATTCTCGCCGGACCTGGAAGAGTCTGTGGCGGCCGTGCGGGAGATCGCCAAGACCGAAGACCCCCACACCCTGGCCGAGCCGATGATCGTGCTGTGCCTGAAGCACCCCTCGCGGGATCTGGTCAGCGCCGCGTGCGAGGCGGCGGCCACGGGGCGGTACCGTTCGGATGCCGTTGTCGACGCGCTGTGCCATGTGCTGGCGACGGCGGACAACGACGACTGGCAAAGGCGCTACTCCTACGCGGTGACGCATGGCGGCGGGCAGGGGCCGGCGGAGCCCCCGGCCGCGGCGGCCCTCCGGGCGATTCACATCCTGCGCCCCAAGCGGGCCGCGACCGCCCTGCTGGCGATGGTGCGGGACGGCCGACGGCACGATCTGCGACGAACCGCGATGCTGGCCGAGGCCCTCGCCGCCACCGGCGAGGTGCGGGCCGTGCCGGCGCTGCTGGAGGAAATCCACCGATCCGGGGCGTCCTACTCCTACGGCGACGGAAACCGGACCGTGGAGATCGAAATCGGAGACATCCCGCTGCTGGCGGCCATCCGCCTGACAGGCCAGAGCCCCGGCCGGTATGGCTTCGTGCAGGCCCCTTCGGAGTATGACCCTTCCGTGGGCTCCCTGCACGGGTTCCTAAGCGACAAGGACCGGCGCAAAGCCAAGCAAGACTTCGAGAAATGGTGGAAAGAGCACCAGAACCAGCCGCCCTATCGCGGCATGAAGCCGCTGGAGCCGAAGCAACCGTAAACCCCGCCTGGACCCTACGTTCCACCGCACTCGACCCGGTGCGCGCATAAAAAAGGCGTCAGGGGAGGGGAGCCTGACGCCAAAACTCGGTCAAAGGAGGGAGATTGACCGAGGAGCCTCACCATTACGTCTTCATAAATGATAGCAGCAAAAAAGAATGTGTCAAGACTCCAAAGACTCTTTTCAGATTCTTTTTTCAGTATCCTAAGAAAACGCATGCCCCCTCGGTCAGGAACCGCTGGGCGCGTACAGCCGGTGGGATCGGATGTACCGGGCCACGCTCTCCGGAACAAGCCAGTCGATCGGTTCGGCAATCGCAATTCTCCGACGGACTTGTGAAGAGCTGATCTCGATTTGCGGCACGGGGACGATCGACCGCCGCGGCGCGCCGCGGAAATGCGAACCCAGGCGGCTGGCCGCCGCGTCCAGCATTTCCCGCGACGTCGGGCTGACCCCCGCCCGCTCCAGAATCACGAAGCGGACCTCCTCCAGCAGCCGGTCGATGTCTCGCCACTTGTGCAGCTCGGCCAGCATGTCCGAGCCGATAACCCAGCGGACGCCCACGTCGCCGAGTTCATCCCGCAGCCGCCGGACCGTGTCGATGGTGTAGCTGGGCCCCTCGCGCCGCAGCTCCAGGTCGCTGACGGCGAACCGCGGCTCGCCGGCCGTCGCCAGGCGCAGCATCTCCAGACGGTGCTCCCCCCCCGCCGCGGGCGGCTTCTTGTGCGGCGGAACGTTCGTCGGCAAAAACGTCAGCGTCGGCAGGTTCAGTTCCTCCAGCACCGCGCGCGCCACGATCAGGTGCCCGTGGTGCACCGGGTCGAACGTGCCGCCGAAGATGACGATTTCTTCCGCCATGGTCCTGCCTGCCGCGCCCCCTGCCGTATGCCGATGTTCTACCAGAACCGCGCCCGCGCCGGTAGGCCCCCTTTGGCCCCGGCGGGCGAAGGCCATCGCCAAATCGCGAGCAATACCCGGCGACACGCGGGAAGTGCGGCAGCCGTTCGGATGTCGCCGGCGGCTCTGATTGACACTCCCCGCCCGCATCAGTAGCCTGATTGGACTATGACGGACCCCACAGAAGCCATTGCGGAAATCCTGATCGTCGAAGACGAAGTAGCCCACGCCGAGGCCATGAGCGAGGGCCTCTCGCGCATGGGCCACCGCTGCACGGCCGTGCACGACGGCGCGGCCGGCATCGCCCGGCTCCGCAGCCAGCCGTTCGATATCATCGTCACGGACCTGATGCTCGGTAACGGCCCGGACGGCCTGGCCGTGCTGGCCGCCGCGCGGGAGCACGCACCGGGAGCGAAGGTCATCCTGGTCACGGCGCATTCGTCGGTGGACACCTGCCGCGCCGCTCTCCAGCAGGGCGCGTTCGACTATATCGAGAAGCCGCTGGACCTCAACGAGCTTCGCACCGTCGTCGGCCGGGCGGCCGTGGACACCGCCCAGCGCCGGCAGATCCACGAGCTCAAGCAGGAGTTGGACGAGAAATACGGCTTCGAGAACATCGTCGGGCAGAGCCCGGCCATGCTTCGCATCCTGGACACCGTCCGCCGCGTGGCGCGGTCGGACATTCCGGTGCTCATCCTGGGCGAGTCCGGCACGGGCAAGGAACTGCTGGCCGGGGCCGTCCACCGCAACTCCCCCCGAGCGGAGAAGAAGTTTGTGGCCATCAACTGCGCCGGGCTCAGCGAGAGCCTGCTGGAGGACGAGCTGTTCGGCCACGTGAAGGGCGCGTATACCGGCGCGGCCGGCGAGCGGCCGGGGCGCTTCGAGCACGCCGACGGCGGCACGATGTTCCTCGACGAAGTGGGCGACATGCCGCTGTCCATGCAGGCCAAGCTGCTGCGAGTGCTGGAGAACGGCGAGGTGGTGCGCGTGGGCGCCAACGAGCCGGTCCGCGTGAACGTGCGGGTGCTCAGCGCCACCAACAGCGACCTGGCGGAGAAGGTCCGCAACAAGGAGTTCCGCGAGGACCTGTACTTCCGCATCAAGGGGGCGACGGTGGACATCCCGCCGCTGCGCAGCCGGCGGGAGGACATCCCGCTGCTGATCGAGCATTTCATCCATGCCGCCAACGAGAAGCACGGCCGGAAGGTCAAGGGCCTCACCGCCGACGCCCGCCGGGTGCTGATGAGCTACCCCTGGCCGGGCAACGTGCGGCAACTCCGCAACACGGTGGAGAACATGGTGGTGCTGGCCGAGGGCGATCGGCTGGACGTGGGCGACCTGCCGCCGGAAATCCACACGCCGCCGGGCGACGCCGCCAGCGAGCAGTTCGGCCAACTCGCCGGCATCAGCCTGGAGGAAGCGGAGAAGGAGTTGATCCGCAACACGCTCAAGATGACCGGCGGCAACCGCGAGCAGGCGGCCGAGATTCTCGGCATCGGCGAGCGAACGCTCTACCGGAAGATCAAGGAATACGGGCTGAAGTAGAAGCGATTGTCAATTGACGATTGACGATTGACGATTGGGAAGCATCGCTCCGCGATGCCGCGCCGCGGTGGGGTTCATGGGCGCACCGGCCGCTGTGCAGGCCGAAGGCCTGGAATTCACCAGCCCACCGCAGAGCGAGCCGGAGGCGAGCGCCGCGGTGGGGCACGGGACAGCAGCAATACCAACGTTAAGCCCTGAAAGGGCGCAACCATGGAGAGGTGAAATTATGGCCCAATCTCTCTCTAAGATTTTCGTGCACCTGATTTTCAGCACGAAAGACCGCCGCCAGAGCATCCCACAGGACTACCTGCAGGAACTCTGCGGCTACCTCGTCGGCATTCTGCGCAACCTCGACTCGCCCTCGTTGGCCGTGAATGCCGTACCGGACCACGTGCACGTGCTCTTCCGCCTTTCCAGATCACACGCTCTGGCGAAGGTGATCGAGGAGGTCAAGAAGGGATCATCGAAATGGATGAAGACCAAAGGCCCCGTGCTGGAGGATTTCTGCTGGCAGGCCGGTTACGGCGCATTCAGCGTCAGCCAATCCTGTGTGGAACAGGTCATGCGGTACATCAAGCAGCAGCCGCGGCATCACGAGACGCGAACGTTCCAAGAAGAGTTCATCGAGTTCCTCGATCGTCATGGCGTCGAATACGACGAGCGGTATGTCTGGACATAGGTATCGCCCTTTCAGGGCTCGGGCGTACATGGGGCGGCGCCCTCTGCTCACTTCGTTCGCTCGGGCTTTGCCCCGGGCTGGTGAATTCGAGCCCCGCGGTCTTGCCGGCGGACGCCGCTTGGGATTGCCCGCCTCCGTCTGCTATCCTGTGCGCCATGTCGAAGATCAATGTCTTACCGATCCACCTGGTAAACAAGATCGCCGCGGGCGAGGTCATCGAGCGCCCGGCGAGCGTGGTCAAGGAGCTCGTCGAGAACGCGCTCGACGCCGACGCCACGCGCATCGACGTGGGCGTGGAAGACGGCGGGCGACGGCTGATCTCCGTGGCGGACAACGGCGCCGGCATGGACGCAGAAGACCTGGCCCTCGCCTTCCGCCCGCACGCCACCAGCAAGATTACCGTCGAGGACGACCTGTTCCGCATCGCCACGATGGGCTTCCGCGGCGAGGCGCTGGCGTCGGTGGCGTCGATCTCCCACGCGCACATCCGCAGCCGCCGGGCGGAAGCCGAGGCCGGCCACGAGGTCGAGGCCGCCGGCGAGACGCTCGGCGAAGTCCGCCCCTGCGCGGCCGCGGCCGGCACGGCCGTCACCATCCGCGACCTGTTCTTCAACACCCCCGCCCGCCGCAAGTTCATGCGGACGGCCAACACAGAGTACGGGCATATCTCCGAGCAGATCACCCGCCTGGCCCTGCCGCAGCCGCGGGTGGCGTTCCGCGTGACGCACAACGGGCGGGAGACGATGAACCTGCCCGCCGTCGAGAGCACCGCCCTGCGCTGCGCGGACCTGTTCGGGGCGGAACTCGCCCAGAACCTGCTGCCGGTGGCCCCGCGCGGCGGGCCCGTGGGCGTGGCCGGGCTGGTCGGCCGGCCGGCCGCGGCGCGGGCTTCCGGCAAGTGGCAGTACTTCTTCCTGAACGGGCGGTACGTGCGGGACCGGCTGCTGGCCCACGCCCTGCGGGAGGCGTTCCGCGGCCGGCTGGACCCGAAGCGCTGGCCCGTGGCGATGCTCTTCGTCGAGATCGACCCGGCCGAGGTGGACGTGAACGTCCACCCGACGAAGATCGAAGTCCGCTTCCGCGACGGCAACGCCGTGTACGGGGCGGTGCTGGCCGCGCTGAAGGAGACGCTCAACAAGGCGGACCTCGCACCGCAGGCCCAGTTCGCGGAGACGAACGCCGCTCCCGGTACGCAGAGCGATGGCCCGCCGGAAATCGAGCCGCCGGACGATGCCTCCGATGACCGGCGCGAAAGCCTCCGCCAGGCGCTGGCGGACTTCTTCCAGAGCGCCCCCGCGCGGCAGGGGCGGCTCGGGTTTGGCGAGCAAGGATCGCCCGCCAGGAACCGGGGATCAGGGAAGGCGACGGCGCCGCCCGCGCCGTCAGAGCCGCCAGCGCGAGCGGCCTGCCGCGGCGAAGCCTCTGGCGAAGCCGGGAGCGGAGCCGCTGCCGATGCGGAATGCAAAATGCGGAATGCGGAATGGCCCGGCGGCGAAGGCGCCGCCTCAGAGCCGCCAGCGCGGGCGAGCGGGGCCGCGGCCGATGCTCCGCCGGCGTCTGAATCCGAAATCCGCAATCCGCAATCCGAAACGGACGAAGAGCCTGCTGTTCCTCTCGTCCCGGCGGTCCAGTTGCATGACAGCTACATTGTCGCCGCCACGGGCGACGGGCTGGAGATCATCGACCAGCACGCCCTGCACGAGCGGATCCTCTATAACGACCTGCGCCGTCGCCTGGCGGCCGAGGGGCTTTCCGGCCAGCAGATGCTCATCCCGCTTCCGGTCCGCGTGACGGACGCGGAGGCCGACGTCCTGGCCGAGAACGCCGAATTGCTCGCCTCCCTCGGTATCCAGGCCGAGCCGTTCGGCCCCGGCACGGTGGCCGTGCAGCGTTTTCCCACGATGCTCGCCCAGCGCGGCGTGGCGGCCGACGCCTTTTTGCGCGAGTTGCTCGACCTGCTGACCGAAGGCGCCGGCGGCGATGCCGAGCCGATGCTCGAAGCCACGCTGGAGATGATGGCCTGCAAGGCGGCCGTGAAGGCCGGAGACCCGCTCGGCGAGGAGGAAATCCAGGCGCTGCTCGCCCGCCGGGCCGACGCCGAGAAGGGCGCCTCCTGCCCGCACGGCCGGCCGACCGCCATCCGCCTGAGCCTGAAGGAACTGGAACGCCAGTTCAAGCGATCGTAACACGGAGCCGGCAGGCGCCCGCCCCGCGCTCCATCCAGCGGTTTTCGATACGCGCGACGTCAGGCCCATTTGGCGAGGCTTCCGCCCTCCGCGGACCGAGGCTCATCCGCCCCCGCGCTCCATCGCCAACATTCTCTGCTTCAGGGCCGGTCCCCCCTCGGCGCTGAACCCGCCCGGCCGGCCGTCGGCGTAGGTCACACGGTGGCAGGGAATCACCAGCGGCGTGGGGTTCTTGCTGAGCGCGGTGGCCACGGCGCGGGCGGCGTCTTCCCGGCCGATCTTCATCGCCACCTGCGAGTAGCTCATCGTCCGCCCCCAGCCGATCTCCCGGCAGGCTCGCAACACGATGCCGGCGAACGCCCCGGCCGGCGGCAGTTCGACGGGGATGTCGTCAAAGAGCACGTCCTGCCCGTTGAAGTACGCGCGCGACTGCTCGATGAGCGCCTCAAACGGCCCGTCGGATTTCTCGGCCTTGGGGTGCCGCCAGGCCAGCAGCGCGGCCAGTTCGTCCGGCTGGTAGTGCGGCAGAACCACGCGATGAATGCCCGCTTCGCCCGCGACGGCGCCCATCGGCCCCCAGGCGGTCGGCCAGACGGACCACCAGCGGGATTGCTTGCTCTTGGATGCCATGGGGGGCATGGTATCGGCCGGACTGCCGCGGCACAACCACGGATGCCGCCGCGGCGTTACTCCGCGAGCCTCTGGAACTCCGCCACCTTGGCGGAGATCACCTGCAGGGCGTCGTGGCCTTCCTGCGTGTGGGTGAGCGTGATGAACTGGAAGCCCAACTGGGCCACGTCGCCGTCCGGCTGGGCATGGCGGAACTGCGCGTCCATGTAGACGGTTTCCTCGGCCGCGCCGAACGCCAGCCGCACGCCGACGATGCTGCCGGTTTCCATGGCTCGGGCCGCATCGTAACCGCCGCAGAGTTGGAAGCCGCCGGCACTGAGGTCCATCACCCGGCCGGTCCAGACGGGGTTCTCCGGCGAGGCGCCCTGCGGCTCGGCGTCTTGCCCGCCCAGCCAGAAGGATGCCCGCAAAATTCGGTTCCTCGGCACCTCCACGCGAATGTACGCGCGCCGCTGCAGCCGCTGCATGGACGCCGGGCTCTCGACCGTCAGCAGCCGCACCTCCTCGCCACCCGGCAGTTGGACGGCTTCCGCCCCCCCCACCGCCGAGGCGAACATGTGCTTGTAGTGTTTGAGTTTGAAGCCCACGCCGATCTCCTCGGCCGGTGGGAACGACGGCGGGCTGCCCGGGCCCTCCAACGTGGGGTACTCCAGGTAGACTCGCCCCTCCCGCACGGTTACCAGCCGGCTGTGCAGGGTCATCCAGCGGTTGCTCGCCCGGGCGGTCACCGTAACCGGCACGTGCCGCTGAGCGGCTTCCATGAGAACCTGATCCGCCTGCTTCTTGTCGAGCGTCTGCAACATGGCCATGTGGATACCCCTGCCGGCCGGTTCGGGCCGGGCGTCTGGACGTCGCGCACCTCTTCTTATTGTCGGACAACAGCGCATGGGGGCTTGAGCCGGCCTCCCGCCGCTCCGCGTTCGTCCGAACCCCACCCCAGCGAACCGGGCGAAGAGCGTCAGTTCTCGGCGTCCGCCGCGGCCAATTCCTGTTCGATCGTCTCGGCCTTTGGCAACTTCGGACCGGTGACGGCGAAGACGATGCCCGGAAGCGACCAGAGAACCGGAATCAGCCGCGCCAGCAGCGCCAGGGCCAGCACCGCGCTGGCGTTGGCGGACGCGAAGTAATACTGGTACAGCCCTTCCACCAGCCCCAGCCCGCCGATGCTCACCGGCGCCGCGCCGATGATGTAGATCAGCGGCACGTAGACGAAGTATCGGTAGGCCGGCGCCGCCAGCCCCAAACTCCAGCCCAGCAGCAGGATGCCGCCGATCCACAGCACGTGCGCGGCCAGGGTGATCGCCACCGCCTGCACGAGCGCTCCATAATGCTTGCGGTACAGGTCCGCCGCGTCGCCGGCTGCGGCGAGGTGGTGGGCGATCGGCAGCCGGCGGTAGAGCCTCTGCAGGTGCAGCGCGCCGCGGAACCGCCGGCTCAGCAGGAACAGCAGCCCGCCGGCCACGATGCACACCACCACCGCCAGCGAGATGGCCGGGGCCTTCATTCGCTCCAGCGTCTCCAGCCCGGCCGCCAGCACCACCG
>Ga0102959_1000002_pt1 | contig 80205 bp, 64 predicted proteins | sample SalPonF2_B_D2_MG_FD_84520 | JGI IMG/M metagenome (GOLD analysis project Ga0102959, IMG submission 84520) | Salt pond soil microbial communities from South San Francisco under conditions of wetland restoration - Salt Pond MetaG SF2_B_D2_MG ...
CCAATCGACCAATCGACCAGTGGACCAAGTAACCAATCGACCAACGCAACGCAGCCCTCCGCCCTCTGACTTCTGGCCTCCGCCGTTCCGTGCGGGTCTGATGCGGCGGGCCTCCGCGGCCTCCGCTTTGTTCCTGCCAAGCCGCTTGTGCCCGGCACAAGCCCTCACGACGAAGCCCATTCTTCAACGGCCTGTCAGGGGTTACTGCATGGCCCCATTGCGGCCGCGGTCGGACAGCAGGGCGATGTCTCGCAGGCCCTGGGGGCCGTGGGCGGCCATCCAGCGCCGCTCGAATTGCTTGTCCTGGCAGATCTGGGCGATGGCGGCGAGGGCCCGCAGGTGGAAGTTGCGCTCGTCGCGGCTGCCGACCAGCACGAAGACGGCCTTCACCTCCGGCGCCTCGTCGGAGAAGTGAATGCCCTTGCGGGCGCGGGCGAGCAGCAGGTCAAAGCGCCCCTCGCCGGGCACCACGATGTGCGGGACGGCCAGGGACGGGCCGAGAAGGGTGCCGCCTTCCTCCTCGCGGCGTCGGAGCTTCTCGGCCACGTCGGCGGGCTCCATGCCCAAACGGGGGGCCAACTGCTCGGAGGCGGCGTGGAAGAAGTCTTCCAGGGAGACAGGCTCTTCCACGTCCAGCACCGCGGCGTTGTCCACCAGTCGGTCGAATCGGTCGAGCGACACCTCGTCGCGTTCGTGCACGATCTGCTTCAGTTCGCTCTCCAGCGTGCCGGTCACCAGGTCGGCCGCCGTCAGCCGCTCGACGAGGTGCAGCAGGGCGGATTCCTGCGAGACGCGCTTGCGCCCGTAGAACCAGAACGTAAGGAACCCGGCCAGGATGAGCCCGGCGCTGATGAAGTAGGCCTCGACGCCCATCTGAAACAGGACGTAGCCCAGCCCCAGAACGCCGCCGATCTGAAGCCAGGGGTACAGCGGCGCTTTGAAGGCCGGCCGATAGTTCTGCAGGCCGCTTTCCCGCAGGACGATCACGGACAGGCAAGACAGCACGTTGGCCAAAATCAGTACGGTCGACGCGGCCTCCACCAGCACCTTGAGTTGCAGGAACAGGCTCAGAAAGATGATGGCCCCCGTCACGCCGATGGCCGCGTGGGGCGTCTGGAAGCGGCGATTCACCGCCGACAGCGGCGTGGGCAGCAGCCGGTCTCGGCTGAGGGCCAGCAGGTAGCGAGAGGCGGCCATGATGCCGGCGTTGGCCGTGGAGACGAAGGCGAGGATCGCCCCGATGCTCATCGCCACGAGGCCGAAGCGGCCGAGGATGACCTGGCCCCCGTCGGAGATGGGCGTCAGGGAGCCGTCAAGGGTCCGGCTCTCCACCACGCCGCTGGTCACGAACACCACCAGGGTGTAGCAGATCGTCACCGCCACGAGAGACAGAATCAACCCGAGCGGGATGGTGCGCCCCGGCTTGCGGACCTCCTCGGCGATGCTGGCGACATTCAGCAGGCCGCCATAAGAGACGAACACGAAGCCCGTGGTGGTGAAGACCGCCGCGATGCCGTGCGGGGCGAAGGGGATCAGCAACTCCGTCTCCACCCGCGACAGGCCGACCAGGATGTACATCGCCAGCAGGACGAACAGCCCCGCCACGAGCACCACCTGCGCCCGGGCCGCCTCCCGCACGCCCACCAGGTTCAGCCCGACAAAGACCACCAGCAGCACCCCGCCCAGCACCAGCCCGTGCAGATGGACGATCATCGCGGCGAAGGTGGCCATGCCGACGATGGCGAACGCGCTTTTCAGCGAGAGCGAGAACCAACTCAAGATGCCGGCCACCGTGCCGACGCCGGGGCCGAACCCCCGCGTGATGAAGAAGTAGTCTCCGCCGGCCTTGGGCATGGCGGTGGTGAGTTCCGCGATGCTCAACGCCCCGGCCGTGGCCAAAATTCCGGCCATCAGATACGACCAGATCACCCCCGGACCGGCCATGGCGTGCGCCATGCCCGGCAGGATGAACAGGCCGGAACTGATCATCGCCCCGGAGGCGATGGCGAACACATGCACCGTGCTCAGGCCCTTGCGGAGATCGGCTGGTTGCTTCTCGCTCATGGTTGCTGTCATTATATGACTCGGCCGTTTGTGCGTCCACCGGCTGCGTCTTGGCGGTGCGGCCGCCCGGCGGATGCTCGTGCGGGGAATCTCTGGAAGGCTGCTGCCGGCATGGCGGCAAAAACCGGCGCCGTATTTTGCTTTTCGCAAGGCCAATCCTATCTTCCCTCTGTGCCCCGTGACGGTGGCGGCAGCGTTTGGCCGCCGCACGGGTGCTCCCCGAAAAGGCAATCCGCCACGCGAGCGGCGGAGCGCAAAGCAGCGGGCCCCTGAACGCGGGGGCAGCCGGGCTACCGAAGGGAGCGCAAGGGTATTTTGCATAGGTTGTTGCGCACGCTCTTGCTCTCTATCTTCCTGCCCGTCCGCGACGCCGCAGGCAATTCAAGAAACCACTCAGCCGGTAACTTAAGCGGCCCGGCGTTCGGGCCGATACCAAATCAGGCTGAGAGTCAAGCCTCGATGCTGGCGCGTGAGGCGTGCGTGGGATCGCAGTCTTCCCGCGGTACGTTATGAACGCGGTTCGGCCGTCCTCTGGAGGGAGGTGAGATCTGTTCAAAGGGACAGGCCGGCAGCAGCTTGCGGAGTAGGCATGGGCGCGCGGGTCGGCACCTCCGGGTCCGATGTAGAGAACCGGCCGATCAAGGACGCGAACCCCTGACGCCCGCACGTCAGCAATTGCAGGCACACGCAGCAACGGAGCGTACTGGCAAGGATGATGGTGAAGTTAAAGATGGTTCCCCGGCAAGGCAGCAACAAACGAAGATTTCTGGAGGCAGAAATGCGTAACAAAGGCTTTACCCTGGTCGAAATTCTTATCGTCGTGATCATTCTGGGCATCCTGGCCGCAATCGTGATCCCGCAGTTCACGGAAGCGAGCAACGACGCCCGCGAGTCGAGCCTGGTCAGCGACCTGCAGACGGTTCGCAGCCAGCTCGAGTTGTACAAGGTGCAGCACCTGGATACGTACCCGACGGACCTCATCACGCAGTTGACCAGCAAGACGGACGGTGACGGCACCGTGGACGCCAATGGCGCGTTCGGCCCGTACCTGCAGAAGTTCCCTTCGAACCCGTTCGTGACCGGCAACGACGCGGACGGCAACCCCAAGGGAAGCCTGGTGGATACGACCAGCGACGCCAACCCGGCCGATGGCTCCACCGGCTGGTGGTATGACGCGGACACGGGTGAGTTCCGTGCGAACACGGACTCCGCCAAGTTCGCCGATCACGCCAACATGTAAGCCGGCTGTGCCCCTTGGGGTACGGACGGAGCAATGCAGAACCTGAAGATATCCGGGTGGGCCTCGCGAACGGCGCGGGGCCCATGCCGGATTTTCGGGCGCTGACGGGTCGGGGCGGCTCGCGAGGCATGCCATGTCGAGCCAAGACACCGCGGCGCGCAACCTGAGGCGAAAGAGCAATGTCCAGGAAAGGCTTCACGCTTGTTGAAATCCTGATCGTCGTGATCCTGCTGGGGGTCATCGCCGCGATCGTGCTGCCCAAGTTCTCCAACGCGTCGGAAACCGCGCGGCAGAACATGCTGGCCGAGAACCTGCGCATCATGCGAACGCAGATGATCGTCTTCCAGGGGCAGCACGGGGGCGTGGCGCCGGGCTATCCCGGCTGCGACACCAACGCGGCGCCAACGGAAGCGGCTTTGGTGGAGCATCTGACCAAGGCCTCGACCCCGGCCGGCGACATCGCCGAGCCCGGCACCGGCGGCTACCCCTACGGGCCGTACCTGCGGGAGATCCCCACCAATCCGCTGAACAACAAGGCATCCTTCCTGGTGCTGGCGGATGACGCGGAACTGCCCGGCGAAGGCACAGACGAGCACGGCTGGGTGTTCCATCCGGCGAGCATGACGCTGCTGGCCGATTCGCCGGGGACCGACGACGACGGCAAGAACTTCATCGACTACTGAGAACCGCGGGGGGCGGCCCCCGCTCGGTTCGAGGCGATTGTTTCTATGGCGCGGCTGCGGAGACACTTCGGGCGGGCCTTCACGCTGGTGGAGGCCTTGCTGGCATCGGTAATCCTGGCGATGGCCATCACGGCCATCCTGATGCCATTCACCGCCGGCGCTCAGAACGAGCAGGCCGACGCCCGATCCACCCTGGCCGTGGCTCTCGCGCAGGAACTGATGGAGGAGATCCTCTCCAAGCCGTTTCGCGACCCGCAGGGCGACACCGAGCCCGGCCCCGACGGCGACGAGCGCCGCGGGCGGAGCTACTTCGACAACATGGACGACTACCACGGCTACGCCGAGGAGGAGTGGGGGATTCTCGCCTTGGACGGCACCCGGGTCACAGACCCCGCGGCCGCCGGCCTTACGCGCCGCGTCACCGCGACTTACGTGTACGTGGCCGGGCAGGATGTCAGCGAAGCGCCCACATTTTTGCGCATCACGGTAGACGTGCGGTACAGCGGTCAGCCGCTCGTTTCCCTGACGCGCCTCGTGTACGACACGAGCCAGTAGGAGGTCCCGCATCATGGCGAACCGGAACCGACACGGCTTCACGCTTACGGAATTCACGCTCGCCATCGCCATCACGTCGATCATCGGCATGTCGGTGGCGGGGGTGAGCCTGGCGCTGTCCAGCGCCCACGCCCACAGCGAAGAGTACTACATGCAGTTGCAGAACTCTCGCGCGGCGATGATGCGCACCCAGACCCTGGTGCACAACGCCCGGCTGGTCTTGGCCGGCAGCGATACGGAACTGGTTCTCTGGGCGGAAGATGCAAACCAGGACGGCGAGATCAACCTGGGGGAGCTGGTGATGCTGCGCTACGACGCGCAGGCCCGCCGGCTCGTGCTGTGCCGCATGGAGTTCCCCCCGGACATGGCGGCCGACACGAAGGCCGCGCTGAGCGCCTCCAAGACCCTGCAGTGGGCGACGCAACTGGACTCGGTGAGCAATGAACTGGAGCAGAACAGCTACAGTCCGCAGCGCATTCTGGCCGAAAACATGCGCAACGTGCGCTTCCGGTACGACGTGAACCCGCCGGAAACGAGATTCGTCCAGATCGAGATGAACATGGGCCAGGGCGACCGGCGCTTCGACCTGCGCAGCGGCGCTTCGCTACGGGCCGGATGGACGGACTATCTGGCACGCAGCAACGGGCAATGGGTGGTCGCTCCGCCGGCCGTGACTCTGGCTTCTGCCGATGACGAAGGTGGCCAAGCCGACGACGAGGAAGGCCAGGCCAATAATGGCGGGGGCAACGGCAACGGAAACGGAAACGGCAACGGAAACGGCAACGGAAACGGAAACGGCAACGGCAACGCCGGCGGCAACGGCAACGGCAACGGCAATGGCAACGGCAACGCCGGCGGAAACGGTCGCGGTGAAGAAGACGACGACCGGGATGACCGAGGCGGCCCCGGCAATAGCAACGCAGGCGGCAACGGAAACGGCAATGGCAATGCCGGCGGGAATGGCAATGCCAACGCGGGCCCCGGCAATAGCAACGCAGGCGACAACGGAAATGCCGGCGGGAACGGAAATAGCGGCAACGGAAATAGCGGCAACGGAAACGGCAATAACGGCAATGGAAACAGGCCCTGACGGTGGGGCCGCATCCTCCAGGAGCAAAGCCATGCATGGACGAACGAACATTCAGATCAAGGTGGATTGGTACACGCGATGCTGCCTGACGGTGATCGCGGCGCTGCTGACGCTGGTGGTGGTGGGGCTGTGGACGGACGTCGGGCCGCGCGTCGAGCGGCAGGCGGCCGCCCAGTCCAGCACGCCACCGGATGGGTTCATGAACCCCGGCAAGCAGCGTGTCGGGCTGGAGGAGCAGCAGAAGAATACCAACGAACGGCTCTCGGAGCTGATTCGCCTGTTCCAGACCGGAAACGCGAAGGTGCAGGTGACAGACCCGAAAGAAGCCGGGAAAGGCCAGGCGGTGAATGCTCCCGCACAGAAACAGTAAATGCAGATTATCGGAGGGGTTTACGCTTGTCGAGCTGATGGTCGTGATCGTCATTTTGGCGATCCTCGCCGCCGTGGTGGTCCCCGCCGCGGTCAGCACCAGCGACATGCAGGCCTCGGCCGCGGCCCGAATGGTCGCCAGCGACCTGCAATACGCCCAGAACACGGCCATCACGGTGCAGAAGCCGATCATCGTGTCCTTCGACCCGGAGGCGGAGTCCCACCAGCTCGCCCAGGGAAGCGGCGTCTACCCTTACGAAAGGCAGTTGCTGAATCATCCGATAACAAAGTCGGCGCACGTGGTGGATTTCGCCACGCAGCGCGGCTTTGGACGCGTGAATATCGTTTCCGCGGACTTCGGGGGTGACGCGGAGGTGATCTTCGACGAACTGGGAACGCCGGACACCGGAGGCCGGTTGACGGTGCAGGCCGGTTCGCACGTGTTCTACGTGGATGTCGCCTCGGTGACGGGCAAGGTCGCGGTCCGCTCCGGCGGCTAGCAAAGGAATACCGCATGATGCTGGATTTTCTCGCGCATCGAAGGCATTCGCCCATCGCCATCGACCTGGGCTCCGACAGCATCAAGATGCTCCAGATGCACGGGTCCGGGGCGTCGGCGGGCGTCTGCGCCTCGGCGCGGTGGCGGCTGCCGGACGCGCCGCCGGCCGACCCCGCCCAGCGAGGTGAGATGCTCGCCGGCGCCATCCGCAAGATGCTCCGCGAGGGCGGCTTCAAGGGGCGGCGGGTGTTGACGGCCTTGAGCACGGAAGACCTGAATATCAAGAACGTCCGCCTGCCGCAGATGCCCGAACCCCAACTCGCCCAGGCGGTGCGGTGGGAGGCGCGCGAGCGGTTCGGCTTTGACGTCGGCCGTGACGAACTGGCGTATCTCAACGCGGGCGAAATCCGCTCCGGCGGGGAGATACGCAACGAGATCATTTTGATGGCCGTGCGCCCCGAGACGCTGGCCTGGCACCTGGAGTTGCTCCAGTCGTTGGGCCTCCAGCCGGAGCACATCGACGCGCAGCCCGTGGCGCTGTTCCGCTCCTTCGAGCGGTTCCTCCGCCGCCGGGCGGACGAGAACAGCGTGTCGGTGGTGCTGGACCTGGCCCGCTCGGCCACGCGGGTGATTGTAGCCCGCGGCCGGCAGATTCTGTTCGTCAAGAGCCTGGATACCGGCGGTGAGAAACTGAACGAAGTGGTCAGCAAGCGACTGAGCATCCCGTTGGAGGAGGCCCGCGACCTGCGGCTTCGCTCGATGCTGGAGGAGTCCGGTGCGGACGAGGGCGAGTTGGCCGCGGAGCCGGCCGACGATGCCCGCCTCCACCGGGCGGGGGCCGTCCTCGCGGCATTGCGAGACGCCATCCGGGGCGAGGCGGAGGCCCTGGCCAAGGAAGTGCACCTGTGCCTGCGGTACTGCTCGGTGACGTTCCGCGGCCTGCGTCCGGGGCGCATCACGCTGACCGGCGGCGAATCGTACGACCCGGCGCTGCGAGACCTGCTCAAGGAGCAGTTGGGCATGGAATGCGGCGTGGGCCAGCCGTTGCGGGGCATCGATGTTTCGGGCGTGGACCTCGGCGCGGACCGGCGCGGCGTCTTGGCCGAGTGGGCGGTCTGCGCGGGCCTGGCGCTGCGGTGCGTGGCGCTTCCGGGCGAGGGGCAAGAGGAAGAACATGAACAGCATAGACTTTCTGCCTGAACATATCCGGGCCCAGCGGGTCCGCCGCCGCCGTCTGATCCGCGGCGTGAACCTGCTGGTGCTCTGCGCGGTGGGCCTGGCGGCGCTGGGCTACACCCGGCACGAGAGCATCCAGCAGGCGCGCGCGGAGGTGGACGCGCTGGCCGGGCGCTCGGCGACCATGAGAGCACAGCTCGCCCAGCGGGCGGAACTGGAGCGGCAACTGGGCGAGATGCACGTCATCGAGCGGATCGACGCGCAGCTCGGAACCCGCGTCAACGCGCTGGACGTGCTGGCCGAACTGAGCAAGCTGATGCCGGACAGCATCAGCTTGACCACAATGAACCTCGAAACCATCGACGTTCGCGTGCCGCTGGACTCGGCGTACGCCCAGGCCGGCGCTCGCCCGGTCGAGGCCGGCCGCCAGACCCGCACTCGGACGGTCAAACGCGTGCGGCTGGTGATCGTCGGCATGGCGCCGACCGATGTGGACGTGGCGAATTTCATCGGGCAGTTGTCCGCCAGCCCGTTGTTCGAGGAAGTGACCATGGGCTACGCCCGCAACAAGACGTTCCGCCGGCGTGAGGCGCGAGAGTTCCAGGCCAGTTGCTACGTGGTCAAGTGAGGATGGCGATGTTCGGAAAAAAGATTCCCAAGGACGTCTGGGTGATGCTGGGGGCCTTCGCGCTGATGGTTGCGGCGACGGCGGCGGTGGTCTACTGGCCGCAGTCCCGCAAGCTCGAGCGGCTCGAAGCGCAGATCGTCGCCGACACGGAAGCCCTCAAGCTCGACGGCGAGAAGACCAAGGTGATCCCGGACATGCAGCGCCGGCTGGAGTCGATGCGAAGCCGCTACCGCGGCTGGGACCGCAAGCTGCCGCGCCAGCAGGACCTGGGCCAGTTCCTCAGCGAAATCAGCACGCAACTGCGGCACAAGCAGCTCGCCAGCCGGACCATCGAGCCCCGCAATCCGCAGCGCGAGGAGCTGTTTCACACCCTGCCGATCATCATCAAACTCGACGGCTCCTATGCGTCGCTCGTCGAGTTTCTGCGCGGAATGCGCGAAATGGAGCGCCTGACGCGCGTACAGACTATGAAGATTTTGAGCAATCCTGCCGAAGAAGATGTCGAGATCGAAGTGCAGCTCAATATCTACTTCACAGAGAGCTAGGCGTTTGAGCTATGGCCGGAAACGTGAAAGAAATGCCTGAATGGCTGTTGCGTCTACGCGCGGAGTTGATGCGCGATAAGAAGAAGACCGCGATGCTCAGCCTCCTGCTGGTGGTGGCCGTCGTGCTGGGAATTCGGTTGGTGGTCCGCAGCCTGCCCAGCGAGGCGGAGGCCGCGGTTACCCGGCCCCCGGCCAGGGCGGCGAGCGCCGCGGGGCCCGCCGCCCGTCCGGCGCCTCCGGAGGCGGAGGCCGGCCGTCCGGCGGTAGACAGCGGCTATCTGCAGAATTTGAAGCAGGATTTCCGGCGAGACATCTTCAAGCCGAACACGGATTACTTCGCCCCGGAAAGGCCCGCGGAGCCGGAACGCGCGGCCGTGGAGGCGAAGCCCACCGGCCCGACTCCGGAAGAGATCGCCGCCGCCGAGGCCCGTCGCCTTCAGGCCGAGCGGGAGGTCATCCGCAAGCAGGCTGAGACCTTGGAGCTGCAGAGCATCATGCTGGGCGCCCGCCCGACGGCCATGATCAACGACCGTGTGGTGCGGGCCGGCGACGAGGTGGATGGCTTCCGGGTGAAGACGATCGACTCCGGCGGCTGTGTGGTGCAGAAGCGAGACGTGGAGATCCGCCTGAACCTCAGGCAGTAGAAGCATCAAGGTACGTACGGATACGTGCCTGTAGCGCGGCGCCCGGAGCGGCGCCCGCCGGGCAAACAACCGGGCTGCTCGCATGGAAGCGGCCCCAAGGAGTGCCGAACATGAACGCATGGATGCTCTTGCGCAAGCCTCTGGCGGTGGCCGGCGTCGCATTGCTGGCTCTGCTGACCGCGGCCGTTTTGGCCGACGCCCAGGAAGCCCCCCCCGATGGTCCGGCCGTCAATGGCGGCGTCCAGACCGCGCCCGCTGTGCAGAACGGGCTGGAGATGACCCAGCCGGGCGTGTTCACCGTCCGCTGGCGCGACGCCGATCTGCGGACCGTGCTGGCCCAGCTCAGCGCACAGGGCCAGAAGAACATCGTCGCCCTCAAAGATGTCGGCGGCACGGTGACGGCCGACCTCTACAACGTCACGTTCAAGGAAGCCCTCGAGGCCGTCCTGAGTATCAACAACCTGACGTACGAGGAAGAGGGCAACTTCATCTACGTGATGACGCCGAAGCAGATGGCGGACCGTAAGGCGGCCCGCCGCGAGTTGCTCGTGCGGAAGTTCCGCCTGTCGTACATCACCGCCGGCGACGCGCGCACGCTCATCGCGCCGCTGCTGAGCACGGACGGCTCGATCGCCATCACGCCCACGGCCCTGGGCGGCATCTCCACCAGCAAGACCGACGCCGGCGGCATCAACTACGCCAACGAGGACGTGCTCGTCGTGCGCGACGACGAAGAGACGCTCAAGAAGGTGGAGAAGCTGCTGTCGGAGATCGACGTCAAGCCGGACCAGGTGCTCATCGAGGCGACGATCCTCCGCGCCACGCTCAGCGAGGACAACGCGCTCGGCGTGGACTTCAACAGCCTGGCGGGCATCCGGTTCGAGAACCTCGGGGCCACCTCGGCCGGCCTGACGAACCTGACGACCGGCACGGTCGGGGCCGATGTCCTCGGCGACCGGCAAGGCTCGCTGCGGACGGACTTCAACTCCGCCATCGACGCCGGCGGCCTGACGCTCGGCATTATTTCCGACCGCCTGGCCATGTTCATCCGGGCCCTGGAATCCGTCACGGACGTGACGGTGCTGGCCAACCCGAAGCTGCTGGTGGTCAACAAGCAGCGCGGAGAAGTGATGATCGGCAACCGCGACGGGTACATCACCACCACCTTCACGGAGACCACCGCCACGCAGACGGTGGCCTTCCTGGAGACCGGCACGCGGCTGATCGTCCGCCCGTACGTGGCCAAGGACGGCTACGTGCGGATGGAGATCCATCCGGAAGACTCCTCCGGCAGCGTGGCCCAGGTGGGCAACAACGCGCTGCCCAGCGAGACCACCACGGAAGTGACGTCCAATGTCCTGGTGCGGGACGGACGGACCATCGTCATCGGCGGGTTGTTCCGCGAGCGCACCAGCAACGGCCGCAGCCAGGTGCCGCTGGCCGGCAATGTGCCGTACCTCGGCGCCCTGTTCCGCCGGACGGTGGACGCGACGGTGCGCGAGGAAGTGATCATTCTCATCACCCCGCACATCGTCCGGCAGGACACGGCGGAAGCTCTCGGCCAGCGGTTCAAGGACGACGTGGAGCGCTTCCGCGTGGGACAGCGCAAGGGCATCCAGTGGTGGGCCCGCGGGCGGCTCGCACAGACACACATGAGCTGGGCCAAGCAGGACCTCACCCGCGGCGAGCCCTGCCTGGCGATGTGGAATATCGACATGGCGCTGTCCATGCAGCCCCGCATGATCGCCGCCATCCGGCTCAAGGAACGGCTCACCGAGCAGGCCTACTGGGCGGATCAGAACCGCCTGTCCAGCTCGCGATTCCTCATTGAAGGCATGCTCATGCAGGAACTGGGCAAACCGGTCAGCCGCATCGTGCCGCCGGACCGCCCGCTGCGGGCCGAACAGTACGACCCGGACGTTCGCCGGCGGCTGGGAATCGAACCCGAGCCGCTCGATCCGCTGCCCGGAGAGAACGCAACTCCTTTGAAAGACCTGCTCAAGGACGATGCCCAACCGTTCGATGAAGAAGAAGCCGGACAAGCCGACCCACCGGGCGAGCCCCCAGCGGCCCCGGAGTAGGCCGCAGGTTGTGCTTGTTCTTACGTCATGGAATGACAGTAGCTTACGGTAATGGATACCCGAAGAACCCGGCCCACGGAGGCATTGGCAATGTACAGAAAGGCACTTCTGATCGCCGCGGTGTTGTTGGCCGCGGCCGGATGCAACCGGCTGCGCCCGATCCCCGAGGCCCGCAAGGGCGCCTACGATCGCTGGCACGCCACCCGCGCGCAGATGCTGACCGGCGTGGCGGCCGAGCATCTTTCCGTCGGCCAGTTGGATGACGCACGCAACAAGGCCATGCAGGCTCTCGCGCTGGATGGAGACCAGCTCGAAGCCCGTATTCTGCTGGGCAAGGTGCTGATCGAGCAAGGCCACTACGACCTGGCGGCCGAGGAACTGACGAAGGTGCGCCGGCGCCGCCCGGAGTACGCTGAGGTGTACTACCTGCTGGGCGTGGCGCAGGAGAGGTCCGGCCAGTACGAAGAGGCCCTGGCCAGTTACAACCGGGCCCATGCGCTGGAGCCGAAGAACCTGGACGCCGTGGCGGCCGCCACGGAGACGCTGGTGGCGCTGGGCCGAGTTCGCGAGGCGCAGCTTCACGTCGAGAGCTACTTGGCCCGCGCCGAGCAGCGGCCGGTGCTGTACGAGCTGGCCGGTCGGCTGGCGATGATGCAGGGCGAGCACGAGCGCGCGGCGCGGTACTACCGCCACGCGTGCGACCTGGACTTTGAGAACACGCATTACCGCGAGGCGTTGGCCAACGCGCAGTACTTCGCCGGCCAGTACGAGCCGGCCGTGGAGACTCTGCGAGAGCTTCTGGCCACGAAGGGCTACGAGGGGCCGGCCTGGGCGTACGCGATGCTGGGCGACAGCTACCTGGCCTTGGGCCGGCCGCACCCGGCGAGAGACGCCTACTGGAAGGCCACCGACCGCAAGCCGGACGCCGCGGGCCTGCACCTGAAGCTGGCCAAGGCGGCCCTGGCGCTGCAAGACAACCCCCGGGCCGTGCTGGCGGCACAAAAGGCGCTCGGTCTGGATGCCGATAACTCAGATGCGTACATGATCCTGGGCTACGCGATGCTCCGGCAGGGGCGCACGCGGCAGGCCCTGGGTCTTCTGAAGACAGCGACGTCGCGTTACCCCGAAAGCAGCATGCTGCACTGCCTGCTGGGCCGGGCGTACGCGGCCGACGGCGAGGATGCGGAAGCCCGCCGTTGCTATGCCGAGGCGGTCCGGCTGGACCCGGACAACGAGGCGGCGAAGGAACTTCTGCGCGGCGCGGCGGTGGCAAAACTGTCGCGATCCGGTTAGGCGCCGTCCGGTTCGCCGCGAATGGAGGCGCGGCGCGGAGGCGATTCAGGAGGGTACAGTGACCACGGCCAAGCGATTGGGTCTGGCGACCATGGCGTTGATTTCCCTGGGCGCCAGCGCCGCCTACTACGCGACGATGATGGCGATGCAGGGCCAGCGTCCGCACGGGGGGCTGAACTTCCTTGTGCTGGGGCTGGTCACCTGTCTGACGGCGCTCGTGCTGCTGGTGTTCTGGCGCAGCGTGCACCGCTCGGTCCGGATGATCGCCAGCCAGCTCGAGTCCATGGCCCGCAGCAAGCAGCTCGGGCTGGTGATGGTGCAGGGCTCCGACGAACTGGCCCAGATCACCCGTCCGCTCAACGAGTTCCTCACGGCCACCAAGATGCAGGTGGAGCAACTCCGCAGCGAGAACCGCGAGCTGCAGATTCAAAGCCGCATCGCCGCCGCGGAGAAACACCACACCGAGGCGATCATCTTCTCGATTTCCGACGCGGTAATCGTGACCAACCGTTTTGATGAGTTGATCCTCGCCAACGAGGCGGCCGAGAAGCTGCTGGGCTTCCGCCTGGCCGGCAGCCTGCGGAAGAACATCGACCGGATTCTTTCCGACGGCACGCTGGTGCGGCTGATCCGCGAGACGCGCAGCCACGGGCGGAACTTCACCCGCAAAGTGGTCGAACACAGCATCGACCAGAAGGGCACGCCCAAGACGTTCTCCGTCACGCTGAGCTGCGTGGTGACGGACAACGAGGAGGTCTCCGGCGTGGTGGCGGTGCTGCACGACGTCACGCGGGAGAAGGAAATCGCGAAGATGAAGACGGACTTCGTCTCGAACGTCTCCCACGAGCTCAAGACGCCGCTGGCGTCGATCAAGGCGTACATCGAGATGCTCCAGGACGGGGAGGCGGACGACGAGCAAACGCAGCGGGAGTTCTACGACATCATCTCCTCGGAGACCGACCGCCTGCACCGGCTCATCGAGAACATCCTGAACATCTCGCGGATCGAGTCCGGCGTGGTGAAGGTGGTCAAGGAGCCGACCTCGCTGACCGGCGTGGTCAAGCAGGTGCTGGACGTGGCCCGCCCGCAGGCGAAGAACAAGAGCCAGCATCTCGTCGAGCGGCTCGCCCCGATCTACTACCAGATCGAGGCCGACCACGACATGATCTACCAGGCGGTGATGAACTTGGTGTCCAACGCCATCAAGTACACGCCGGAGAATGGCTCGGTGACGGTCAGCGTGACGGTCGACGAGCGGCGGGGCGTGGTGGTCTGCGACGTGGCGGACACGGGGGCGGGCATCCCGGCCGAGGACTTGCCGCGCATCTTCGACAAGTTCTACCGGGTGCGGAACAACAACAAGCTCGCCAAGGGCACCGGCCTGGGGCTCACGCTCGTCAAGCACATTGTCGAAACCGTGCACGACGGCAAGCTCACGGTCACCAGCGAGCAGGACAAGGGAAGCACGTTCAGTTTTGAGTTGCCGCTGCTGGCCTAGCGGCGGACGTCTCCAACGAAGAGAGGCAGGTGTCGAGTGAGTAAGCGGATTCTCGTAGCGGATGATGAGGCCCACATCCTGCACGTGGTCTCGATGAAGCTTCGGAACGCCGGTTACGAAGTGTTCACGGCCGTCGACGGGGAGGAGGCGGTGGAGCTGGCCGCGGCGGAGTTGCCGGACCTGATCATCACGGACTACCAGATGCCGATCATGACCGGCCTGGAAGCGCTGAAGGAATTGCGCCGCAATGAGCAGACCCGCGGCGTTCCGGCCATCATGCTCACGGCCCGCGGGTTCGACATCGAACCGGCGGAAATGGCCGAGGCGGGCATCGCCGCGGTGCTGGCTAAGCCGTTCAGCCCGCGGGAAGTGCTGGAGAAGGTGGCGGAACTCACACAGACGGCGGAGACCCCCCTTGCGGGATGAGCCCCATGATCAAGTCGAGCACAAAGAGTTGCGAGCTGCTTTCCGCCATGAAGGGCACACTCGGCCGGCTCAAGAAGCAGATGGCCGAGCTGGGCATGTCCGTGTCCATCTGGGATTCCCAGGCCGCCAACATCGAGGAATTCGACGGCGGCTGCGGGTTCTGCCGGCGCGTGCGGGGGCTGAACGCCCCGTGCCGCGGGCAGGCGCAAGACCTGGTGCGCCGCGTGATCGACGGCTCCGAGCCGGTCAGCACGCGGCTGTCGTGCGGGTGCGTGGGCATCGCCGTGCCGATCCTCCAGCGCCGTCGCCTGGCGGGTGTGGCGGTGGCGGGCTTCCCCGTCGTCGAGATGATCGAGGAAGGGCACGTCGATCGGCTGCGCGAGGGCCTGGGCCTGGAGGACGAGGAACACAAGCGCCTGCTGGCGGCCTGCCGTCGCCGCCGAGCCTCCGAGGACAAGGACTTCCTGCATATCTTGGACTGGATGCTCAACCACGAGCAGGCCGTCGCCACGGCCGAGAAGGAACTGACCAACCTCAGTGTGAATCTGTCCGCCACGTACGAGGAACTGACCCTGCTGTACAGCATTAGCGGCTCGATGAAGGTGACCCAGCGGCCGGAGCAGTTCCTCCAGGGCGTCTGCAACGAGTTGCGGGAGGTGCTGAACGTCGCGTCGGTCTGCGCGATCGTCTACGCGCATCCGCCGGCCGTGGAGCGGGATATCGTCACCATCGCCGGCACGCCGGACCTGAACGTTGGGCAGATTCAGTTGCTCTCCGCCACGGAACTGGCCCCCCAACTGACCGAGGGCGGCCGGGCGACGGTGGACAACCACTTCCAGGCGCCCGCCGACAGTGGGCTGGGCGGGTCCATCCAGAACCTGATCGCCGCGCCGCTGACGACCGACCAGCAGCCCATCGGCATGCTGATCGGGCTGAACCGCAAGGGCGACTTCGACAGCGCGGACATGAAGCTGGTGAGCTCCATCGCCAGTCAGGCGGCGGTGTTCCTGAACAACCATCGCCTGTACGCGGACTTGCAGGACCTGCTGATGGGCGTGCTGCACGCCCTGACGTCGTCGATCGACGCCAAAGACCCATACACCTGCGGCCACTCGGAGCGCGTTGCGGCCATCAGCCTTCGCCTGGCGGAGGCATGCGGCTTCTCGCCGGAGCGGGTGCAGCAGGTGTATCTATCCGGGCTGCTGCACGATATCGGCAAAATCGGCGTGCCGGAGAGCATTCTGTGCAAGCCCGGCCGCCTGACGGACGAAGAATACGAACAGATCAAGCAGCACCCGGCGCGCGGGGCCAAGATCCTCGAAGGAATCCGTCAGCTCGAGTTCGTGATCCCCGGCGTGCTGTGCCACCACGAGCGCCCGGACGGCCGGGGGTACCCCCGCGGCCTGACGCACGAGCAACTGCCGCTGGAAGGGCTGATCGTGGGCCTGGCGGACTGCTTCGACGCGATGACCAGCGACCGTACCTATCGCAAGGCGCTGTCGCTGGAGGTGGTGACCGAGGAAATCCGCAAGCACGCGGGAACGCAGTTCGACGCCGACCTGGCGGAGAAGTTCATGGCGATGGACTTGATGTCCTTCATGGGAGACAACTTCCGCCCCGTGGAGATGAACGTGGCGGGCGCATTGCTGGAGGGCTGGAAATGAACATCACCGCGGAAGGCTACGGGCATGCCGTCATGCTCCTGTTGAAGGGCGAACTGACGGAAGACTCTCTCGGCGCGTTCATCAAGGCGGTCGATCACCAGTTGGAGGATCGGGACGTGATCGACGTCGTGCTGAACATGGAGGAAGTGCCCTTCGCCGATAGCGCCGCCCTGGAATATCTATTGGGCCTGCAAGAGCGCCTCGCCGGCGAGCGGCTGGGGCAGGTCAAGTTCGTCCGTCCGGACGAGAACATCCGCAAGATTCTGGAGTTGACGCGGCTGGAATCCACCTTCGAGGTGCATGAAGACGCCTCCCGGGCCATCCAGGCCATGCAGGTGTAGGGGCGCGGCCGGAACCGATCGGGCATGAGTGAGAAGACATGATCTTGCACGACACAAGTAAGAAGCTCCAACTCGGGCAGTTGCTGCTGCAGTTGGGCTTCATCACCACCGAGCAACTGGGGCGGGCGCTGGATCACCAGAAGCAAAGCGGCAACTCGCTCCTGTTGGGAGAAGTGCTCCAGAAACTCGACATCTGCTCCGAGGAGCAGATCATGGAGGCGCTGGCGACGGCCTACGAAGTGCCCTTCGCCCGCATCTCGCCGCGCGTGGCGGACCCGAAGGTGATGGAGGTGCTGCCGCGCGAGTTCCTGGAAAAGCACAGCGTGCTGCCGTTGTTCAAGGTGCGCAACCAGCTTACCCTCGCCGTCAACGAGCCGGCCAACGTGTTCCTGCTGGAGGAAGTGGGGCGGCTGACCGGCTGCGAGATCATGGTGGTCTGCGCGACGGCCAAGGACATCCGCGCCACGCTGGAGACACACCTGCCGTCGGCCAACGTGTTCGTCATCGACGATATCTTCGACGAAGCGGACGCCGGCGAGCTGTCGCTCGTCGAGGAGCGCATCGAGGACATCGCGGACCTGGAGGCCGCGGCCGAGGGCTCGCCGGTCATCAAGCTGGTGAACTACCTCATCTACAACGCGGTGCGCGAGGGCGCGTCGGACATTCACATCGAGCCGGACGAGAACGCCCTGCGCGTGCGCTACCGCGTGGACGGGCGGTTGTTCGAGAAGATGCGCCCCCCCCACAAGATGCTTCCGGCCATCTCCAGCCGCATCAAGATCATGGCCGGGCTGGATATCTCCGAGCGCCGGCTGCCGCAGGACGGCGGCATCCACGTGATGATGGACGGCCGGCCGGTCGACCTGCGCGTCAGCACCATCGCCGGGCAGTTCGGCGAGAAGGTCGTCATCCGCGTGATCGACAACCGCAGCATCCTGGTGAACCTGGAGAAGCTCGGTTTCAGCTACGAGACGCTCAAGGAGTGGCGGCGGATCATCTCCGAGCCGAACGGCATCGTGCTGGTGACCGGGCCCACCGGCAGCGGCAAGAGCACCACGCTCTACAGCGTGCTGAAGGAGCTGAACAGCGACGAGGTGAATATCTGCACCGTGGAAGACCCGGTGGAGTTCAACCTGTCCAAGGTCAATCAGTTCCAGGTGAACGACAAGATCGGCTTCACCTTCTCCGGGGCGCTGCGGAGCCTGCTGCGGCAGGACCCGGACATCATCATGATCGGCGAAATCCGCGACCAGGAAACCGGCAAGATCGCCGTGCAGGCGGCCCTCACCGGCCACCTGGTGCTCAGCACCCTGCACACGAACGACGCGCCCGGCGCCGTCACGCGGCTGTTCAACATCGGCGTGGAGCCGTACCTGGTGGCCGCCAGCGTGATGGGCGTGCTGGCCCAGCGGCTCGTGCGGAAGATCTGCACGCACTGCAAGGAGCCGTACGAACCGCCCATCAGCATGCGGCGGGCGGTGGAGCGGCTGGCCGGCGAGGTGGAGACGTACTACCACGGAACCGGCTGCCCCAAGTGCCGCAACTCCGGCTACAGCGGGCGCATCGGCATCTACGAACTGCTGCTGCTCAATGACGCGCTGCGCGACAAGATCATCCAGTCGCCGAGCATCAACGAACTCCGCGCCATGGCGGCGGAGTCCGGCATGACGTCGCTGCGGCAGGACGGCATGGAGAAGGTCAAGGCGGGCATCACCACCGTGGAAGAAGTCTTCCGCGTGACGGCCGGCTGACGGCCCGGAGGAAAGTATGGCGACCTATCAATACCAGGCGAGGGACTGCTCCAGCGGCGCCGTCTGCACCGGCGCGATGACGGCCGCCAGCGGCGAGGAGGCCCGCCAGATGCTCATGGCCGACGGCAAGGCCGTGGACTGGGTGCGCCAGGAATTCGCCCCGCCGGCCTCCAACGCCAAGAAGATCAAGACCGACGACGTGATCTTCTTCGCCACGCAACTGGCGGTGATGGTGGACACCGGCGTGCCGCTGACCGACGCGCTGGACGCCATGAGCGAGCAGACGCTGCACCCCGGCATGAAGGCGATGGTCACGGACATCTCGCAGGAGGTCAAGGGCGGCGTGGAGTTCTCCACCGTCCTGGGCAAGTACGAGAAGACCTTCGGGCAGTTGTTCATCTCCCTGATGCAGGCCTCGGAGGCTTCCGGGCGGATGGGCGAAATGCTCCAGCGCGCCAGCCGCTACCTGGAGGCGGAGCGGGAAACCCGCCGCCGGGTGAAGGGCGCGATGATCTACCCGGCCTGCATGCTGAGCTTCTGCGTGGTGACGATCACCGCGCTGCTGGCGTTCGTGCTGCCGCGATTCGAGAACATCTACACGTCCAAGGGCGCGTCGCTGCCGGCGCCCACGCAGGTTCTGGTCTCGGCCAGCAACCTGCTCGTGAACTGGTGGCCGCTGATCCTGCTGGGGGTCGCCGGGGCGGTGACGGGCGTCATTCTGTACCGCCGCACGCCCGGCGGGCGGCAATTCTTCGACCGGCTCCAGATCAACATGCCGATCATCGGCCCGATGTACCGCAAGAGCTACCTGGCGCGATCGTTGCGCACGATGGCCACCATGGTCACCTCCGGCGTGGACATTCTCGACGGGCTGGACATCACCGCCCGCGTGGCCGGCAACTACTACTACGCGCGAATCTGGAACCGGGTGGCCGACCGCGTGACGGAAGGCTCCGCCCTGTCCGAGGAGCTGTTCAGTTGCCCGGAGGTTCCGCGGACCGTGGCGCAGATGATCTCCGCAGGAGAGAAGACCGGCCAACTCGGGCCGGTGATGGACCGGATCGCGGCGTTCTGCGAGGAAGACCTCAAGACCGCCATCAAGGCCACCACCCAGCTTATCGAGCCGGCCATGATCATCACCATGGGCATCCTCATCGGCGGCATCGCCATCGCGCTGCTGCTGCCGATCTTCAGCATTTCGAAGGTAATGACGCACTGACAGCGGGTCTTTCGGCGCGGCCGGTGTCGATGTGGAGGCGGATGCCTCCGCCAAAAGCCCCCGGACAGGGAGGGGTGTCCGGGGGCAGCTTTATGCGCGCGGGCGTGGGTGAGCGGCGCGGCAGGATGTGCCAAAAGCCCCCGGACAGGGAGGGGTGTCCGGGGGCAGCTTATTGCGCGGGGGCGGGGGTGGGCGGCGCGGCAGGATGCGCCCACTGGATTCCCGCCGCGGAATCGGCTAAAACACTTCCTACGCAGAGGCTGCGAATTGAAGACACTGACCGACTATCTCGACGAGTCCACGCTCAAGCAGCTCCAGGACGCCTTTTCGGCCGTGGTGCAGTCGCCGATCCTGGTCTGTCGGCCGGACGGCGCGCCGTACGTGGACGCCCACAGCGAGCCGTATGACTGGGACGCGGCCTTGCCCGGCTCCGAGGGGGAGGTCATCGCCCACGCCAAGCGGCGCGGGCGGGGCAAGCTGGAGATGCACGACATTCCGATCGTCATCGACGGCCAGTGCGTCGGGCGCGTGCGCATGGAGCCGCGGCACGTGGACAAGACGGCTCCCTCCACCGGCGGCGCCGTCGCCACGTCGCGCCTGTTGCGGCTGATGGCGAGCATGGTCTGCCGCCTGTGCGACCGCGAGCAGCAGCTCCACACCCGCGTGGAGGAGTTGGCCACACTTTACCGGCTGACGTCGGAGTTCTCCGGCCAGCGGGACATCGACAGCCTGCTGGACCTCGTGGTCCGCACCGTCGTCCAGGTGCTGCGGGCCAAGGCCTGCTCGATCCGTCTTCTGAGCGACGACGGCCGGGAACTGCTGCCCAAGGCCGTGGCGAATCTCTCCGTGCGGTATCTTCAAAAGGGACCGCTGCTTCTGTCCAAGAGCCAGATCGACCAGGAAGTGCTGCGGACGGGCAAGCCGGTGTACATCGCCGACGAGCGCACCGACCCGCGCGTGGTGTACCCGGCCGAGGCGCGGCAGGAGGGCATCGTCAGCGCCCTGTGCGTGCCGCTGAGCTACCGCGGGCGGGGCGTGGGCGTGCTGCGGGTCTACAAGGGCACGCGGCACGTGTTCGACTGGTTCGAGGTGTCACTCACGCAGGCCATCTGCGGAGAGGCGGCCGCGGCCATCATCAACACGCAGCTCGCCCAAGAGTCCGTGCGCTCCGAGCGCGTCACGCGGCAGCTCACCATGGCCGCCGAAGTGCAGCGGCGCATGATTCCCGAGCAGGCCCCGAGGGGCAAGGGCTTCGATATCGCCGGCATCTACGTGCCCAGCCTGGAGCTTGGCGGCGACTTCTACGACTTCATCGAGCTTCCGCCCAGCAATGTCGGCATCGCCATCTGCGACGTGGTGGGAAAGGGCGTGCGGGCCTCCTTGCTGATGGCCTCGATCCGCGCCTCGCTCCGCGCGCGGGCGATGAACGTCTACGACATGTCCGAGGTCCTCTGCCAGGTCAACCAGGATCTTTGCAGCGAGACGATCTCCAGCGACTTCGCGACGATGTTCTACGGCGTGATCGACGCCGACACGCGGCGTTTCACCTACGCCAACGCCGGGCACGTGCCGCCGCTGCTGATCCGCGACGGCAAGGTGTGCCACCTGACCACCGGCGGCGGCGTTCTGGGGGTGATGCGCGAGATGGAATACGGGCACGACACGTTCGTCCTTCAGCCGGGAGACGTGATCCTCGCCTTCACCGACGGCCTGACCGAGGCGCTGAACTTTCAGGATGAGCCGTTCGGCCACGAGCGCGTTCAGGGCGCGGCGCTGCGGGCGATCGGTGAGGGGGCGGACGCCAGGACCATCGCCAGAACCGCCCTGTGGGACATGCGGCGCTTCGCGGGCCTTCAGACTCGCTTCGACGACATCACCATCGTCTGCATTCGCTCGATGTAGGGCCGCCCGCCCGCCGGCGCCCGGGCGCCGTGAAGGGCGAGGCCCGCCTGGGTGAAAGCCGCCGGCCGCAATCCTACCGGCCGGCCGTTTGCCCCGTCCACAGGTACAGCAGTCGCGGGCGGGTCATGTCCAACAGGCTCGGAACGTTCACGTTCAGGAAATTCACCTGCGGTGCGGGGGCCTGGTCCCGCGAGTAGGCGTTCGCGCGGTGGCCCAGCGGCCGGGCGTACATGACCACCTTCACGCGCTCGCTGCCGGACAGCCGCTTCGCCTGGCGGATGGCGTCCATCACGTAGCCAAGGTCATCCACGAGGCCGTTGGCCTGGGCCTGCTGCCCGGTATACACGCGGCCATCGGCCAGTGCGCGCACCTGCTCGGCCGAGAGCTCCGGCCGGCCGCCGTCCACCACGGCGATGAACCGCTCGTGGAAGTCGTTCACCATCCCCTGGATGATCTTCAGGTCTTCCTTGTCCAGCGGCTTGAGCGGGCTGGCGAGGTCTTTGCGCGGGCCGGAAGTCACGGCCTTGGCGTCCACGCCGATCATCCGCATCGTGCCGGCGAAGCTGACGGTCTGCACGATCACGCCGATCGAGCCGGTGACCGACGTGGGGTGGGCGACGATGCGCTCCGCCCCGCAGGCGAGGTAATACCCGCCGCTGGCGCCGACGTCTTCGATGACCGCCACCACCGGCGCCTTGCGCGCGGCGCGGAACTGCATCAGCCGGTGGTGCATGATGTCGCTGGCCGTCACGCCGCCGCCGGGGGAGTTGATCCGCAGCACCATGGCCTTCACCGCCGGGTCCGACTGGGCGGCGTCCATCTTCTCAATGAACAGCGAAACCGGGTTCTCCCCCCAGCCCAACAGTCCGGCCTGCCGCTGGTTCAGGAGGACGCCGTCCACGTCGATCACGGCGATCTTGTCGGAGACGAACAACCCCTCGTCCCGGTAGATCACCCGCTCCTGAAGGGTCTCATCGACCGGCGCGGGCTTGATGACCCACCCCTTCGGCTGGCAGCCGGCGGCCTGGAGAACTGCCAGCAGCCCCATCGCGAGAAAGGCGTTCTTGTCCATGGCGAAATCCTATTCGCTGTGAACCCGCTCCGTCAACGGATGGCTGGAGAGCATTCGCCGGCGGCCAGTCGCCGCAGGAAGGCCACCAGGCCCTCCTCCGCCACACGGTCGGCGGCGTCCTTGGCGCGGGGCGTGGCGTTGGGCATGGCCACGCCCAGCCCGGCTCCCCGGAGCATGGGCACGTCGTTCACGTCGTCGCCGACGGCCACGATGCCGCCCGGGCCGATCTCGTATGCCTGGGCGAGGTACTTCAGCGCGGTCCACTTGCTCGCTCCCGGCGCGAACGCCTCCAAAATCGTCACGCCGTAGTTGGGCGCGTGGATCACGTGGATGTTCAGCCGGTCGCCGAAGCGGCGGAGCATCTCCGCCTCCACTTCCGCCCCCACGCTATCGTCCACCACGGCGTTGATCCGCATCGGCATCGGCTCGCGCTCGTCCCGGCCGAGCGCCGCCACACGCCGGATGCGCACCTTCATCTGGGAGAACCAACGGTCCCGCACAGCCGCCGCATCCGCCCCGTCGGCCACGATGTACTCCAGCCCGTGCCGCCAGGGGTCCACGAACGCGATAGCAGAATACCCGGCCGCCAGCAGCGCCTCGCCGTACTCGGCCGTCAGTTCGCGGGAGATCGTCTTCTGGTAGAGCGTCCGGCCGGAGGCCGGCTCGCTGACCATCGCCCCGCCCACGAGCACCATCGGCTCGTGCGGGGCGGCCAGGCGGAGTTGCCGCCAGACGGGCAGGGTTTCTTCCAGCGTTCGGCCGGTGGCCAGGCACACGCGCAGGCCGGCGGCGCCGGCGGCGGATATCGCTTCGGCCACGTCGGTGGGAACCACGTTGTCCGGGCCGACGAGCGTTCCGTCGACATCCAGTGCAAGCAACTGATGCTTCATGGCGGGTTCAGCTCCCTCCGCGCCTCGGCAGGTGGGGCGGAAACGGCAGTGTACCCGCCGGCCGCCCGGCCGCAAAGTCGAATAGTTCCCACTGGCGGCCCCGAAGAACGCGCGGTAGCCTTTCCGGTATGGAAATCCGCCTGGCCTTCTCTTGCGACGCGGACGATGCGTTCATGTTTCAGCCGCTGCTGAGCGGACTGACGCCCTCTGACGGCCTGGAGATCGAGCCGGTCCACCGGGACATCCAGGCCCTCAACGACGCGGCCTCCCGCGGGGAGTTCGAGGCCACGGTTCTCAGCGCCCACGCCTACGCCTACGCGCGAGACCGCTACCGGCTCGCCCCGTGCTGCGCGAACTTCGGCGACGGCTACGGGCCGGTGATCGCCGCCAACACGCCCCTGCGCCCGGAAGACCTCGGCCGCGCGGGCGTGGCCATTCCCGGCGCCACCACCAGCGCGTACATGGTGCTTCAGCTCTACCGGCCGGACCTGCGGACCCGCGTGCTGCCGTGGGATAAGATCGTCGCCTCCATGCGGGCGGGCATCGTCGACTGCGGGCTGCTGCTGCACCGCGGCGATCGCAGCGTGGAGCAGGCCGGGCTGCATGCGGTTGTGGACCTGGGCGCCTGGTGGGCCCGCAAGACCAACGGCCTGCCACTGCCGCTGGGCGTGTGCGCGATCCGGCGAGATGTGCCGGAGACTCAGGCCGGCCGGCTGGCCGGGGCCTTGGCGGCGTCCGTGAGATACGCCCTGGACCACGCGGAGCAGACCACGGCCGCGGTGATCGAGGCGCTGGGCGAGGAGGAAGGCCCGGCCCGGCGGCAGATCGAGTTGTACGTGACGGAACTGTCGGCGAACCTGACCGAGCGCGGCCGCCGCGCCCTGGAGGAGTTCTACCGGCGCGGAGCGGAAGAGGGGATCATCCCGAACGTGCTGCCGCTGGAGTTCATCGAAGCGCGGTAGAAGGCGTCAGCGGCTCACGCCCTCCGCATACGGGGGCCTGCCCCGGTTCACTCCTCCACCGCGGTGTATTTGCACACGCAGTCGAACAGTTCTCCCCCCATGTGCCGGGCGACGGTCTCGTTTTTGATCAGTCCGATGCGGATCGCATCCACGGAAAACTCGGCGTCCAGGTTCGTTTCGATGGCCCGGCCCATGCCCACGAGCACCACCAGGTCGGCGCCCTCGGCGGCGGCGTTGAGTTCATCGGACACGTCCGACAGGTCCAGCACCGGCAGGTCCGTTCCGGTGGAGACCACCTCGAACATGCCGACCTCGACCAGCGCCCGCAGGTCGTTGTCCGCGGCGCCCACCGCGCCGACCATGTCCACCACTTCATCCACGGTGATATCGTTGAGGCTCGGCTGCTCGTTAGCCGCCAGCACGATCTGCGTGCCGCCCAGGGCCAGTTCCCGCGCGAAGGGCATCACGCCCAGCACGAAGTCCGTGCCGGCGTTGTCCACAAAGATCACCGCCCTGGCCCACGGCGTGGGCGGGGCGGGGGCCAGCCGCTCCAGCAGGGCCTCGCTGTCGTCGATCAGCCACGGGCGGGGCTTGACGGACTCGATGGTGTCCAGGAAGTCCCGCGGGTCGGCGCCCAGGCCCATGGTCTCGGTGGCGCCCATGTCGAAGGTGTTGCCGGCCAGCACCGTTTCGATCAGGTGCAGCCACTTGTCCTCGGCCTCCATCGCGTGCAGTTCGCGCACGATGTGGGGGTACAGGTCCAGCGCCGCTTCGTTCTCCCGCTCCTTGAGTCGGCCGAACGGATCGTCGATGTGGTTCTCCCGCAGGATGTCGTCCCGCAGGCGGTCGAGGACCATCAGGTCCAGCTTGCCGCCGGACGCGGAGGCCGGGTCCTTCCGCAGGGCGGAGAACGTCGCTTCGAACTGCTTGCGGGCGTCCTCGATCCGGCCCTCGGCCATGCGGCCGTAGCGCTGGCGGGCATAATGCAGTATTTCGGCAAAGACCTTTTCGAAGAGGTCCAGCCATTCCTTACGCGCGGCTTCGTCAGCGAGCAGGTCCCAGTTGAGTGGAGCGTAGGCATCGCTGTCGCGCAACAGGCAAAAGGCACTCATACGGACGGTTCCGTCTTTCTTCCATGGGGCCGGGGGTCAGGGCTGCCGGGCGAGCCGGCAGACATTGCCCTATTCTTATAGCATAGCCCGCGGTGATGCAAGCGCCGTTGAGCAACTTGATTGTGCTTTCTTTCCGGCGTATTCTGCCTGTCCGGGCCGCGGCCCGGGAGCCACCATGACCGAGCAGACAACCAACCTGGACCGGGCGCGCCAGACCCTCCGCCTGGAAGGCGAGGCCGTGCTGTCGCTGGCCGAGGGCGTGGGCGAGCCGTTCGCCCGCGCGGCCGAGGCGCTGTACGCCTGCCGCGGCAAGGCGGTGCTTACGGGCATCGGCAAGGCGGGCATCGTGGCGCGGAAGATATCCGCCACCCTCGCCTCGACGGGCACGCCGAGCATCTTCCTGCACCCGGTGGAGGCGCTGCACGGCGACCTCGGCCGGCTGCAGCGGGAGGATGTGGCCGTCGCGCTGTCCCACAGCGGGCAGACGGAGGAGATCGTCCGGCTGATGGACCACATCAAGGCCCGCGGGGCCACGCTGGTGGCCTTCACCGGCGACGGGGACTCGCCCCTGGGCCGATACGCGGACATCTGCGTGTGCTACGGGTCGATGGCCGAGGCCTGCCCGCACGGGCTGGCCCCCACCGTCTCCACCACCTGCATGCTGGCCCTGGGAGACGCCCTGGCCCTGCAGGTGATGTCCATGCGGGATTTCAGTCCGGAGGACTTTGCGGTGTTCCACCCCGGCGGCTCGCTGGGGCGCAAGCTGCTGAAGGTGGACAGCGTGATGACCTTCCGCGGCGAGCGGCTGAGCGTGGCCGACGACTCGCTCCCGCTCCGCGACGCGCTGCGGGATGCCGAACGGGCGCCCCGCCGCACCGGCGTGATGCTGCTGACCGACGGCGAGGGCCGGCTGAGCGGCATCGTGACCGACGCGGACCTGCGGCGGGCGATTCTCGACCACGGACCAACCGTAATGGACCGTCCGGTGTCAGAGGTCATGACGCGGAGCCCCAAGTGCGTGCGATCCGACCAACTCGCCAGTGAAGCGCTGGCGATCTTCAACCGGCACCGCATCGACGAACTGCCCGTCGTGGACGAGGACGGCAGGCCGGTCGGCGTCATCGACGTGCAGGATGTGCTGGGCCTCAAGACGTTGCCGGACGCCCAGGACTGACCCCGCGTGCGACCGCGCCAGAAGCGGGCGGAATCGTCTTGAAGGAATCCGCGTGAGGAGTTAGTGTCTTATTGGTGATTCGTTCATGTTCCATTCAGGAAGTGGGACCAATCCGATGAAAGAGATACGCATCGCGGTGGCGGGCGTCGGCAACTGCGCCTCGTCGCTGATTCAAGGCATCCATCACTACAACCACCACTATGAGCCGGGCGAGGAAACCATCGGCCTGGCCCATCCGCTGCTGGGCGGCTACTGCCCCGGCGACATCCGCGTGGTGGCGGCCGTGGACATCGACCCGCGCAAGGTCGGCAAGCCGCTGCACGAGGCGATCTTCGCCCCGCCGAACTGCACGAAGCGGTTCTATGACGGCTTCCGCTGCGACGACGTGATCGTCCGTATGGGCAACGTGCTGGACGGCGTGGCGGACCACATGCAGAACTACCAGCCGGAGCGGCGGTTCGTGATCGCCGACGAGCCGTGGGCCACGCACGAGCAGATGGTGAGCCTGCTGCGGGAGAGCGGCGCGGAAATCCTGATGAACTACCTGCCGGTCGGCTCGCAGCGGGCCACGGAGTTCTACGCCGAGTGCTGCCTGGAGGCGGGCGTCAGCCTGATCAACTGCATCCCGGTGTTCATCGTGTCCGACGCGGTCTGGGCCCGGCGGTTCGAAGAAGCCGGCATCCCCTGCATCGGCGACGACATCAAGGCACAGGTCGGCGCGACGATCACCCACCGCGTGCTGGCGAAGATGATGGTCGACCGCGGCGCGAAGATCGACGCCACCTACCAGCTCAACACCGCCGGCAATACGGACTTCCTGAACATGCTGGACCGCGCCCGGCTCGGCAGCAAGAAGATCTCCAAAACCGACGCCGTGCAGAGCCAGCTCGAGGTGCCGCTGCCGCCGGAGCAGGTGCACATCGGCCCGGCCGACTACGTGCCGTGGCAGAAGGACAACAAGGTGTGCTTCATCCGGATCGAGGCGCGCGGGTTTGGCGGCATTCCGCTGAACCTCGAAGCCCGGCTGAGCGTGGAAGACTCTCCCAACTCCGCCGGCGAGACCGTCGACGCCATCCGGGCCTGCAAGCTGGCCCGCCAGCGCGGCCTGGCCGGCCCGCTGGACGCCGTTTCCGCCTGGACGATGAAGCACCCGCCCGTCCAGTACCCCGACAGCATCGCCCACCAGATGCTCGAGGACTTCATCGTCGGCGAGGATTCCATTGTGGACGCCGAGGGCACGTACCAGCCCGCCCCGCGCCGGCCGATGTCCGCCGGCAGCGCGTAGCCGGCCCCAAACACGCAGAGAGACGGAAGCGCGGTGTCCGCCGTGGGCGCCGCGTTTTCTTTGCGCCCGCGGGCCGGTAGAATTTGGCCATGTCCGAAGCGCCCTCCATCGTCACCGTCTGCCTGAACCCGGCCGTGGACCGCACGCTGTCCGTCGAGCGGCTCACCGCCGGCGCGCACCAGAAGGCGCGGGAGGTGTTCCGCAACGGCGGCGGCAAGGGCGTGAACGTGTCTCGCACGCTGGCGGCCTTCGGCGTTTCATCCGTGGCGACGGGCTTCCTGGGCGAGCGCAACCGGGGCGAGTTCGACGAGGTGCTTGCGGACCCGCTGATCGAGGACCGCTTCGTGAGCATCTCCGGCCGCACGCGGGAGAACGTGACGGTCACGGACCGCTCGGCCGGCGCGGACACGCACTTCCGTTGCAAAGGCGCGGCCGTGGATGGCGAGGCGGCCGGCCGGATGACGGACGTTCTCGGAATGCTCGCGGTCGAGGGACGGTGGATGGTCTTCGCCGGTTCGCTGCCGCCGGGCGTCAGCGCGGAGCAGTTCGGGCGGTGGCTGGAGCAATGCGCTTCCGCCGGCGCCCGCGTGGTGGTGGATACTTCCGGCGAGGCGCTGGCCGCCGCGGCCGCACGCCGCGTGGACCTGCTGAAGCCGAACACCAAAGAACTGGCCGATCTGGCCGGACGCGACCTGCCGGACTGGGCTGGCATTCGCAGCGCGGCCGAGGAGTTGGCGGAGCGTGCCGGCACGGTGCTGCTTTCGATGGGGGCCGACGGGGCGTACCTGACGGACGGCCGGGAGGGCTTCCGCGCCGCCGCCCCGCGGCCGGAGGCGCCGGTGCAAAACACCGTCGGCTGCGGAGATGTGCTGCTCGGGGCGTTTCTGGCCCACCTGCTGCTTGGCGAACCGCGGGACGCCGCGCTGCATCGCGCCGTCCGCGCCGCCACCGCCGCGGCCCGCCACCCCGCCCCGGCGACGTTCGACATGCGGCTCTACAAGCGGCTTTGCGAAATCGAAGCCTAAGCTTCCACGTATTCGCAGAGCGTGACCGGCTCCGGCAGGTTCGCGCCTGAAGCGCACGTGCCGTCGGCACACAATCAATTGTCAATTGTCAGTCGACAATCGTCAATCGCTACACACCCTCCCGGCTTCGCCGCAGCAGGTCTTCCGCTCCGCAGTCGCGCCGGGGCGTGTAGTCGGCCAGCGGCAGGATGTGCTCGTGCACGGCGTCGATGATGTCCGACGGCTGGGGGAAGAAGGCGTCTTCCACCTCGTCGGCCGGGGTGATCCAGTTGCGGGCGCCCACCACCACCGGCGGGGCGTCGAGTTCGTCGAAGGCGTGCTGGGAGATCTTCGACGCCATCGTGTGCAGGAAGCTGCCTCGCTCGCAGGCGTCGGATGCCAGGACGATCTTCCGCGTCTTGGCGACCGACTGAATCACCGGCTCGTAGTTGAAGGGAACCAAGCTCCGTGCGTCGATCACCTCGCAACTCAGCCCATGCTCCGCCTGCAACTGCTCGGCCGCCTCCAGCGCCCGGTACAGCGTGGCGCCGATGGTCAGGATCGTCAGGTCGGTTCCCTCGGTGCGGATGGCCGGCTCGCCGAGGGGCACTTCGTACGCTTCGGTCGGCACGCCGCCCTTCACGAACAGCTCGGACTGCCCGTAGATCCGCTGGCTCTCGAAGAACACCACCGGGTCCGTGCCGCGGAGGGCGGAGTACATCAGGCCCTTGGCGTCGTAGGGCGTGGCGGGGAACACCACCTTCAGCCCCGGCATGTGGGTGCAGATGCTTGTCCAGTCCTGGCTGTGCTGGGCGCCGTACTTGCTGCCGACCGACACGCGCAGCACCACCGGCATCTTCAGCAGGCCGCCGGACATCGACTGCCACTTGCAGAGCTGGTTGAAGATCTCGTCGCCCGCGCGGCCCATGAAGTCGCAGTACATCAATTCGGCGATCACCCGTCCGCCTTCCAGCGCGTAGCCCACGGCCGAGCCGACGATCGCGCCCTCGGAAATGGGCGAGTTGAACAGCCGGTGGTAGGGCAGCGCCTCGGTCAGTCCGCGATAGACGGCGAAGGCGCCGCCCCAGTCGCGGTTCTCCTCGCCGTAGGCCACGAGCGTCGGGTCCGTGTAGAAGCCGTCGAGGATCGCCTCGAAGATCGCGTCGCGGATTCCCACGCAGCGGGAGTCCTTCAGCCGCTCTCCGTCCTCGCCGTAGCCGCCGCGGCTGCGGGAGGCCAGCAGCTTGACGCGCGGGTTGTCTTCCTTCGCCATCAGTACGTCCGGCTTGCGGGAGGGATCCATGGACTCGACCTTGCCGTCGGAGTACATGGTCTTCTCCAGCAGGCAGCCGGTTTTCTTGAGGTCCGCCCGGGGGGAGACCTCCAGGTCCACGGCCTTCCGCAGCGCCTTGACGATCAGGGCGTCGGCCTGCTCGGCGATGGCGTCGATGTCCGCCCGCGTGCAGACGCCCGCCTCCACCAGCGAGGCGGCGTAGTGGGTCAGCGGGTCCTGGGCCTGCCATGCCTCGATTTCCTCTCGCTCGCGGTAGCTGCTCTGGTCGGAAGGCGAGTGGCCGCTGAAGCGGTAGGTCACCGTGTCCAGCAGCACCGGGCCGTCGCCCGCGGCGAGGGTCTCCTTCTTGCGGGCAATCGCGTCCGCCACGGCCAGCGGGTTGTAGCCGTCGATGCGCTCAGCGTGCATCTGCTGGGGGCTCAGCCCCGCGCCGATACGGGCGAGGAATTCGTAGCCCATCGTCTCCCCGCGGGTCTGGCCGCCCATGCCGTAGTGGTTATTGACGAAGTTCATGATCAGCGGCAGCCCGCCGCGGTGGGGTTCGTCCCAGAGCTTCTTGAACTGGTCCATCGTGGCGAAGCACAGGCCTTCCCACACCGGACCGCACGCGGCGGAGGCGTCGCCGATATTGCCGATGACGATGCCCGGCTTGCGGTTGACCTTCTTGTACAGCGCCGCGCCGACGGAGATGTCTCCGCTGCCGCCGACGATGGCGTTGTTCGGATAGATGCCGAATGGCGGGAAGAACGCGTGCATCGAGCCGCCCATCCCCTTGTTGAAGCCGGCCTCGCGGGCGAAGATCTCGGCCAGCGCGCCGTAGATCAGATAGTCGACGGCCAGGTCCTTCACGCCGCCGGCGGCGTCGGCCTCCACCACGCGAAGGCAGTCGCCGTCGAAGTACCCGCGCATGATCGCCATCAGCGACTCGTCGTCGAGCTTCTCGATGGCCGAGAGGCCCTTGGCGAGAATCTCCCCGTGGCTGCGGTGGCTGCCGTAGATGTGGTCATCCACGTCCAGCAGCAGCGCCTGGCCGACGGCCGCCGCCTCCTGGCCGATGGAAAGGTGCGCCGGGCCGCGGTGCTCGTACTCGATGCCCGCGTAGCCGCCGCGGAGCTTGATCTCGTTGAGCATGTTCTCGAACGCCCGGATGATCGCCATGTCCCGCTGTACGCGGAGGAGCGTCTCCTTGCCGTAGCGGGAGACCTCCTCGGCCACCGTGCGGTCGTACTGGTTGACGGGGATCGGCTGGAAGTCGATCCGCCCGGCCTTGCGCATTTCCTTCGGGTCCACCATCTGGCACTTCGGCATCGGTCTATCTCCTGGTGCTGCGGTTACGGCTCTCGTTCGACGCCCGGCTCGTCGCTCGGGCAGATCAGTTCGATACCCCGCCCGTGGAGGAACTCGCACCATGCGTCCTCCGGGCGGCGGTTGGTGATGACGCGGGTGATCGCGTCCCAGTCCACAATGCGGTACAGCGACGGCGCGGCAAATTTGCTCTCATCGGCCACCAGCACCGACTCCCGCGCGTTCCGCACGGCCAGGCGGAACAGGTGGGCGCTGTCCATGTCCGATGCGGTCAGGCCGAATTCCATGCTCAGCCCGTCGGCGCCGATCAGCGCCACGTAGCCGCGGAGTTGGTCCAGCGTGTCCAGGGCCATCGGGCCGACGGTGTCCATGCGGTCCGGGCGGTACTGCCCGCCCAGCATGATCACCTCCAGGCCCGGGGCGTCCAGCTCCTCCGCCACGCGGACGGAGTTGACGATGACCGACAGCCCCCGCTTGCCCCGCAGGCGCCGGGCGATCTCGTAGGCCGTCGTGCCGGAATCCAGAAACATCTGCTCGCCGTCGGAAACGAACTCCGTCGCCAGCCGGCCGATCGTCCGCTTGGCCTCAACATTGCGCATCGCCTTGGAGCGGAAGGAGTAATCCGACCGCCGCGTGACGAACGCCCCGCCGTGGGCCAACTCCAGGCGGCCCTGCTCGGAGAGGGCGTGCAGATCCCGCCGGATGGTGGCCTCCGAGACGCCGAGGTCCTCGGCGAGGTCTCGCACCGTAACATGCCCTATCTCATAGGCTTGAGAGAGGATTGCATCCTGGCGTTGTTTGGTGGATGCGGTCATTGGGCCCTTGCGAACTGCTGCTGGCGACGTTAACGTGATTGTAATAGAGCACAATTCTGCAAAGAATGCAACATAATCCGGACATGATTATGCTTGCTTATTGACATTTGCTGTAGTATTTTCTACAGGAAGCATCATTCACCGGAGAAGCTACATGCACATTATCCAAATGCCAGAAGTCGGCCGGGGCGTGCTGGAGGGCGTAGTCGCCCGGTGGCGCATGGCCGAGGGCGAGCCGGTCGAGGCCGGCAGGCCCCTTGCCGACATCGAGACGGCCGAGGCGGATGTGGAACTGCTCGCCGGGGCCGGCGGCATGCTGCACAAGGTGTTGGCGGGCCCCGGCACGGCCATGGCCGTGGGCGAGCCGATCGCGCTCGTCGGGGCGCCGGGCGAAGACGCGGAAGCCGCCCTCGCCGCACTCCAGCAGCCAGTCGCCCCCGAAACCGCCCCGCAGCCCCCGAACCCGAACGCCCAGCGCACCGGCCCCCAGCCCGCGGAGAACCAGCCCGTGACCACGCAAGAGAAGCCCCAGACCGCCGCCGAAGCCGAAGGCGGCAACGTAACGCCCATCCTTATGCCGCAGGCCGGCAACACGATGGAGGAGGGGACGATCGTCGCCTGGAAGGTAGCCGAGGGAGACCAGGTCCACATCGGCGACGTACTCTTCGAGGTCGAGACAGACAAGGCCGCCATCGAGGTAGAGGCCGACCACGCCGGCCGGTTGGCCCGCATCGTCGCCCCGGAAGGGACCATCGTCGAGGTCAAGAAGCCGGTCGCCTACCTCGCCGAAAATGACGCCGAGGTGGACGCCTACATCGCCGCCCACGGCGACGGCGAAGCCCCCGCGCCGACCGCTCCATCTGAAATTCAGGCCGCAAAATCTGAGCCGCCGCCGGCCCCGGCGCCGACTCCCGCAACTCCACCATCGCCTCCCGCGCGGAGCCAATTGGAAATTGGAGATCGGAAATCGGAAATTGGTGCGACCTCCGGCCGCGCCAAGGCCTCTCCCGCCGCCCGGCGCATCGCCGCCGAGCGGGGCGTGAACCTCGCCGCCATCGGCCCCGGCAGCGGGCCCGCCGGGCGCATCCTATCGACGGATGTTCCGTCCGCGGGCGCAGGCCCGGCCGCCACGCCGGCGGTGCAGCGCATCCTGCCGGTGACGGACCCGGTCGGCGAGCCGGCGCGGACGAAGCTCAGCCCCATGCGGAAAGCGATCGCGAAGAACCTCTCCGCGTCCAAGCAGAGCATTCCGCACTTCTACATGAAGCAGACTATCGACGCCGGGCCGTTGTTCGCCGCCTACCGGCAGACCAAGGCCCGGGTGCCGTGCAGCGTGAATGACTTCATCGTACGGGCCTGCGCCGCGTGCATCCACGAGTTCCCGGCCTTCCGCAGCCGGCTCGACGGGCAGGAGCTCGTCGAATACCCGATGGCCAGCATCGGCATCGCCGTCGGCCGGGACGACGGGCTGGTGGTGCCGGTGGTCGTCGGCGCGGACCGCATGGACTTCCCGCAACTCGCGGCCGAGACGCGCCGCGTGGTGGACTCCGCCCGCAACGGCAAGATCGACGGCCTCGGCCAGGGCGTGTTCACGATCTCCAACCTCGGCATGTTCGGCATCGAGGAATTCTCCGCGATCATCAACCCGCCGGAAGCGGCCATCCTCGCCGTCAGCGCGATCCGCGAGGCGGTGATCGTGAAGGACGGCGCGATGCGGCCCGGCCGGGTGATGACCCTCACGCTGAGCTGCGACCATCGCATCGTCGACGGCCTGCTGGCCGCGAAGTTCATGGCCCGGCTCAAGGAACTGCTCGAAAGCCCGGAGGCGCTGGTCTGATGGCGGACACGTACGACATCGCGGTAATCGGTTCCGGGCCCGGCGGGTACATCGCGGCCATCCGGGCGGCGCAGCTCGGGGCCAAGACGGCCATCGTGGAGTCCGGCCCCCTCGGCGGCACGTGCCTGAACGTCGGCTGCATTCCGTCCAAGGCGCTGCTGGCCTCGGCGGACCTGCTGCACCGCATCCGCGGCGCGGGCGGCCTGGGCGTGGCCGCCGGCGAGCCGAGCTTCGACTGGCCGGCCATTCAGAAGCGCAAGGACCAGGTGATCGCCACGCTCCGCGGCGGCATCAAGGGCCTGTTCCAGGGGCGCGGCGTCACGCTGTACGCCGGCCGCGGAAAGATTGCCGGCGCGGGCAAGATCGAGATTGCCCACGCCAAGGGCGCCGCGCGGACCATCGAGGCGACCAGCACGATCCTCGCCGTCGGCTCCGTGCCGAGCCGCATCCCCGGCTGGCCGGAAGACCCGCAACTCGTCTGCACGTCGGACGAGGCGCTGCACTGGAAGAAGCTCCCCGAGAGCCTGCTGATCGTCGGCGGCGGCGTGATCGGCTGCGAGTTCGCCTGCATGATGCACGAGTACGGCGTGAAGGTGACCGTCGTCGAGATGATGCCGGGTTTGCTGCCGGAGATGGACCACGAACTCGGCGCGGAGCTTCGGGGCGGGTTCGAGAAGCGCGGCATCGACGTCCGCACGGGCGTGAAGGTGGACTCGCTGGAGGCCGGCGGCGCGGGCGTGACCGCGACCATCGCCGGCGAGTCGCTCGCGTTCGACAAGGTGCTCGTGGCCACCGGCCGGCGGCCGAACACCGCGGACATCGGTCTGGAGACCGTCGGCATCGAGACCGACCGCGGCTTCATCCGCGTGGATGACCGCATGCGGACGCCCGTCGATGGGTACTACTGCATCGGCGACGCCAACGGCCGATGCCTGCTGGCCCACGCGGCCAGCGCCCAAGGCATCACGGCCGCGGCCAACGCGCTGGGCCATGCCGAAGAGTTTTGCCGCACGGTCCCCTACGCGGTCTACACCTTCCCGGAGATCGCGGCCGTGGGCATCACCACGAAGCAGGCCCGCGAGAAGGGCGTTCCGGTGAAGGTCGGCCGGTTCCCGCTGAGCTTCCTGGGCAAGGCGATGAGCGTGAACGAAACCGGCGGCTTTGTGAAGGTCGTCAGCCACCGCGAGACGGGCAAACTGCTGGGCGTGCACGTGATCGGCGCCCACGCGACGGAGACGGTGCACGCCGCCGGCGTGCTGCTGGACCGTCAGGCGGACACGGCCGATCTGGCCGAGACGGTCTTCGCCCACCCGACGTTCAGCGAGGCGCTGAAGGAGGCGGGCGAGGACGCATTGGGCGCGGCCATCCACCTGCCGCCGCGGAAGGTTGTGCAGATCACCGCGGGCGGGTAGCCTGCCGGCACAAAGGCCGAGGGAGTGAAACATGCCGCACCCGCTGGACAGGACATTCGACGCCCTTCGCGGGCTGGCCGCGCCGGATGAACTCCGCCGCATGGCGGCCGAGGGCAAGGCCCCGGCCGGTCGGCCGAAGTGCAACAGCCACATCCACCTGCCGCCGAACTTCTCGGCGTTCGAGAGCGTCGAGCAGGCGGTGGCGATGGCGGCGGAGCAGCACGTGCGCGTCCTCGGCGTGACGAACTACTACGACCACCGCGTGTACGGCGCGTTCGGCGACGCGGCTCGCGGCAGGGGCGTCTTCCCGCTGTTCGGGCTGGAGATCATCTCGCTGGTCGAGCCGCTCGTGCGGGCCGGCACGCTCATCAACGACCCGAACAACCCCGGCCGGATGTACATCTGCGGCAAGGGCGCCGTCGGCGTGGCGGCCCCCAGCGGCCGCGCGGCCGAGCTGCTGGGCGCCATCCGCCGCAACGACACCGAGCGCATGGCGGAGATGGTTCGCCGCACGGCGGAGGTGTTCGTCGCGGCCGCCCTGGATACCGGCCTCGACACGGACGCCGTGATCGACGGGATCGTCGAGCGCCACGGCTGCTTGCGAGACTCGGTGACCCTCCAGGAGCGGCACATCGCCCAGGCGTTCCAGGAGGCGCTCTTTCGCCTCGTGCCGGCCCGCGAGAGGCCGGCGGCGCTGGAGAAGCTCTACGGCAAGCAAAGCAAGTGCGAACCCGAGGACGCCGTGAAGATCCAGGGCGAGTTGCGGTCCAACCTGCTGAAGTCCGGCAGGCCGGCGTTCGTGGAAGAGACGTTCCTGAGCTTCGAGCAGGCGCATGAGCTGATCCTCGCGCTGGAGGCGATCCCCTGCTACCCGACGCTCGCCGACGGCGCGAGCCCGATCTGCGAGTTCGAGACGCCCGTCGATCGGCTGGTGGGCGAGTTGCGGGGCCGCAACATCCACATGGCCGAGTTCATCCCCACCCGCAACACGCCGGAGGTGCTCGGCGAGTACGTTCGGGCGATGCGGGCGGCGGGGGTCGCCGTAGTCGGCGGCACGGAGCACAACACGCTGAGCCTGATCGGCCTGGAGCCGACGTGCATCGGCGGCGCGGCCGTGCCGGACGATGTGAAGGACATCTTCTGGGAAGGCATGTGCGTGTGTGCGGCACATCAGCTCTTGCGGCTGTACGGCGAAGCGGGCTTTGTGGACGGCAGCGGCAGGCCGAACACGGACTACGCCACCGCCGAGGATCGTATCGCCGCCTTCGCGAAGCTCGGCGCGGCGGCGATCCAGATGTACTTCGAGGCGTGCGGCGAGTAACGAGCGTTGTCGAGGCCGTTAGGGAACCGCGACCGGCAGGGAGCGGTCGGCGGAAGCGTAGCCAGGAGCCAGTACTCAGGCGCAGCGCTCCGCGAGGGCGTGGCCGCTGGCAGAGCCGCGAGCGCAAGCGAGCGGGGCCGTTGCCGTTGCGGAATGGCCATGGGCGTTGGCAGAGCCGCGAGCGCAAGCGAGCGGGGCCGTTGCCGTTGCCGACGCCTGAGGACTGAAGCCTTTTGCCAAGGACGAACAAATGAGTAGTGAACTGGTCAACATCGTGGCCCCGGCGTTGCGGGGGCTGCTGGCGAGTGAAGACGGCCGGCTGCCGGCCTTGCGCTGGAGCGAACCGGGCGAAGACGGCATCGACCTCCGCGGCAAGGCGGACGCCGGGCAAGTCGTCGAGGCCCTCCGCTCCGCGGTGAGCGGCGATGAGGGCGAAGTAACCGTCGCCGGCGTGGGCGCGTTCCGCGTGGTGGAGGGCGCCGCGGCCGCCGGCCGGGCCGCGGGCAAGGTGGCCCTGGTGACCGGCGCGGCGCAGGGCTTCGGCCTGGAGATCGCCCAGTCGCTCGCGGCGGAAGGCGCGTTCGTGGTCCTCGCCGACATCAACGTCGAGGGCGCGGAGACCGGGGCGTCGGCAATCTGCGGCCACCACGGCCAGAACCGGGCCGTCGGCATCAGCATGAACGTCACTGACGAGGAGTCCGTGCAGTCGGCCGTCGAGGCGACGGTGCGGGCCTTCGGCGGGCTGGACGTGCTGGTGTCCAACGCCGGCGTGCTGCGGGCCGAGAGCGTCAAGACCCAGCCGCTGAAGGACTTCGCCTTCGTCACCCAGGTCAACTACACCGGCTACTTTCTGTGCGTGCAGAAGGCCGCGCCCGTGATGGCCGTGCAGCACATGGCCCGGCCGGACGTGCTGGCGGACATCATCCAGATCAACTCCAAGAGCGGCCTGGCCGGCTCCAACAAGAACGCCGCCTACGCCGGCGGGAAGTTCGGCGGCATCGGCCTGACGCAGAGCTTCGCGCTGGAGTTGATCGACGACGGCATCAAGGTCAACAGCGTCTGCCCGGGCAACTTCTACGATGGGCCGCTCTGGAGCGATCCGGACAACGGCTTGTTCGTGCAGTACCTGCGGGCCGGCAAGGTGCCGGGGGCGAAGACCATCGCCGACGTCCGCAAGGCGTACGAGGCCAAGAGCCCGATCCACCGCGGCTGCACCACGAAGGACGTGATGGCGGCCGTGTATTATGTGATGGAGCAGCAGTTCGAGACCGGACAGGCGGTGCCCGTCACCGGCGGGCAGGTTATGCTGAGCTAGAGGCTACAGGTTAGAGGTGAGGCCCGGAGACCGGAATACCGGAATACCGTGAGGCCGGAATGCCAGAATATCATAATATCGGAATATCGAAAGACCGTAATACCGAAAGGCCGGAATGCCGTGACAGCAACGGCGCTTCGCATGTGCGAGGCACACAAGCCGCGACCGGCAGGCTTGCCTGCCCGCGCAGCGTGGCGGGGAGCGCAGCCGTTGCCAATGCGGGATTCGGAATGCGGAACATGTGTGACATGTGGGAGGCGGCGAGCCAAGGAACCGCGACCGGAAGGGAGCGGTCGATAAGCGCTGCAGCGCGGTGTGTCCGTTCCCCCACGGTCGCGGTTCGAAGCGCGGGGCCGTTGCCGTTCCGGCCTCACGGCCTCACGGCCTCACGGTCTCACGGTCTCACGGCTCGCGGAGCCTGACCTCTACCCTCTAACCTCTCACCTGAAATGGGAGTGTGCCCGAAAATGAGTGCAAATACCCCGGCCGTTCCGGCTACCCAGCCGGCCGTCCAACTTGTCGGCCCCGACGAACTGACGCTGAACACCGCCAAGCCCACCTACGAGGTCGGGCCAACACAGATCCTCGCGAAGGTCGAGGCCGTGGGCCTGTGCTTCTCGGACCTCAAGCTGCTCAAGCAGTTCGACAAGCACTCCCGCAAGGGCCCGGTCGTCAGCGGGGTGCCGCGGGACGTGCTGGACGCCTTGCCGAGCTACGTGCCCGGCGAGAAGCCCACCGTGCCCGGCCACGAGGCGTGCGTGCGCGTTGTGGCCGTCGGCCCCGAAGTGAAGGAGCACAAGGTCGGCGAGCGGTACCTCGTGCAGGCCGACTGGCGGCAGGCCATCTGCGGCGTGACGAACGGCGCGTTCGGCTACTGCTTCGAGGGCGCCCTGCAGCAGTACGTGCTGATGGACGAGCGGATCGTCATCGACGCCGCCAACGGCGCGCATTACCTCGTGGGCGTGCAGGAGCAGCGCGCCGCGGCGGCCGTGGCGCTGGTGGAGCCGTGGGCGTGCGTCGAGTGCTCCTACGCCACGGCGGAGCGCCGCACCGTCAAGGCCGGCGGAAGGCTGCTGATGGTCTGCGCGGCCCCAAGCTGCATCGAAGGCCTCGCGGAGAGCTTCTCTCCCGACGGCCCGCCCGCGCACATCACGGCCGTGGTGGACGATGCGCAGAAGCGGCGACTGACGGACCTCGGCCTAAAGTTCACGGCCCACGAATGCCTGTGCGAGATCGGCCGGGACGAGCAATTCGATGACGTGATCTACTTCGGCCACAGCGCCGCGTCCATCGAGGCCGCCGCGGCCTTCCTCGGCAAGGGTGGCGTCATGAACATCGTTCTGGGCGGGGAGACGATCGGCGAGCCGGTGTCCGTGGACGTCGGCGCCGTGCACTACGGCGGCACGCGATGGATCGGCGCCGCCGGCGGCAGCGCCGCGGAGGCCTACGAGCACATTCCCAAAGACGGCGAGATCCGCCCCGGCGACCGCGTGCTGGTGGTCGGCGCCGGCGGGCCGATGGGCCAGATGCACGTCATTCGCGCGGTCAGCATGGCCGCGGAGGGCGTGAGCGTGGTCGGCACGGACTTCGACGCCCCGCGGCTGGAGGCCCTGCACGCCAAAGCCGCACCTGTGGCCGAGCGCAACGGCGTGCCGCTTTCGCTCGTGAACCCGAAGGAAACTCCGGTCGAGGGCGCGTTCGGCTACATCGCGATCATGGTTCCGGTGGCCCCGCTGGTGGCCCGGGCCGTCCGGGACGCCGAGCCGGGCGGGCTGGTGAACATCTTCGCGGGCATCCCGGCCGGCACGAAGCAGGAACTGGACCTGGACGCCTACATCGAGCGGAAGCTGTTCATGTTCGGCACGAGCGGCTCGCGCATCGAAGACATGCTCGCCGTGCGGGACAAGATGCAGGCCGACCAACTGGACACGAACCTGTCCGTCGACGCCGTGTGCGGCATGGCCGGGGCGATCGACGGCATCCGCGCGGTCGAGGACCGATCCATCGCCGGGAAGATCATCTGCTACCCGCAGCTCCTGGAACTGCCGCTGACGCCGCTGACGGAACTCGGCGAATCGCTGCCGAGCGTTGCCGAGAAACTGGACAACGGCGCCTGGACGGCCGCGGCCGAGGAAGAACTGCTCCGCACGGCGAAGTAGCCGCCGAGCCGCGAGCGCGAGCGGCCTGCCGCGACGTAGCCTTGGCGAAGCCGGGAGCGGGGCCGTTGCCGTCCGGCCCACGGGCGTGCTGATACGTCCGCAGCGCCCATTCGTTGTGCGTTTGCCCTGAATGCCAGACCATGCCCACACTCCGGTACATTGAGCTCGGCCGTTGCGGATACGCCGAGGCGCTCGCCCTCCAGCAGCGCCTGCTGGCGGAGGCCATCGCCACGGAAGGCCCGCCCGAGCGTTTGCTCCTCGTCGAGCACGATCCGCCGGTCATTACGCTCGGCAAGAGCGCCAGCGAGGCCAATGTGCTCGCTTCGGCCGAACGACTCGCCGCCCTCGACATGCGGACCCATCCCATCACCCGCGGCGGGGACGTGACGCTTCACGCGCGGGGGCAGCTCGTGGGCTACCCGATCCTCCCCCTCGCCCGCCACGGCCGAGACATCCGCCGCTACGTGCGAGACATCGAGGAAGTCCTCCTCCACCTGCTGAGCCGCTTCGACATCGCCGCGTTCCGCCGGGAGGGCCTTACCGGCGTGTGGACGGATGCGGGCAAGGCGGCCGCTATCGGCGTGGCGGTGAAGCGATGGGTCAGCTACCACGGCTTCGCGCTGAACGTGTGCAATGACCTGTCGCTCTATGACGTGATTGTCCCCTGCGGCCTGGCCGACCGCCGCGTGACTTCCATGACGGAACTGCTGGGCCGGGGCGTTACAGTGGACGAGGTCAAGCCGCCGCTGCTGAAGTGCATGGCGGAGGTGTTTGGCTTTGAAGATGTGCGTGAGGAGCGCCTGGCCGATGGCTGACCGCCAGCAGACAACCCGCCGCCTGCCGCCGTGGCTGAAGAAGCGCCTGGTGGCCGGCGAGGAGGCCGGGCACGTTGGGCGAATTCTGCGCGAACTCGGCCTGGCGACGGTCTGCCGGGCCGCCCACTGCCCGAACGAAAACGAGTGCTTCAGCCGGCGCACGGCCACATTCATGATCCTCGGCGAGACATGCACGCGGGCGTGCCGGTTCTGCGCGATCTCCGAGCAGGACCCCGGCCCCGTGCGGGCGGATGAGCCGGCGGCCGTGGCGGAAGCGGCCGGGCGGCTGGGCCTGCGGCACGTGGTGGTCACAAGCGTCACGCGGGACGACCTGCCGGACGGCGGGGCGGGGCACTTCGCCCGGACGATCCTCGCCATTCGCCAGCGCCTGCCGGAGGCGACCATCGAGGTGCTCGTGCCGGACTTCCGGGGCAGCCGCGATGCCCTGGCGGCGGTGCTGGCGGCCGGGCCGGACGTGCTGAATCACAACGTGGAGACCGTGCCGCGGCTGTACGCCCAGGTGCGTCCGCGGGCGGACTACGCCCGGAGCCTGGAGATGCTTGCGGCGGCGAAGCAGATCGCCCATACGGCCGGCGGCGCCAGGCTGTTTACGAAGTCCGGGTTGATGGTCGGCCTGGGCGAGAGCGACGCGGAAGTGGAGCAAGTGCTGCGGGACCTCCGCGGCGCGGACTGCGACATCGTGACCATCGGCCAGTACCTCGCCCCCTCGCCGGAGCATTTCCCGGTGCGGCGGTTCGTCGAGCCGGGGGCGTTCGAGCGGCTGGAGGCACTCGCGCGGGAGTTGGGCTTCCGGGCGGTCGCCGCCGGTCCGTTCGTGCGGAGCAGTTACCATGCCGCCGAGGTTTTTCGGCGCGGTAAGGACGCGTAGCTGCGGTAGGATGTGCTCCTGCTCGGGGCGAAGGAGAAGTGCGAATGCCTGTGAAGAAGACGGCCGCAACGATCCACCGGAAGGTGCTGCAGCATGATGACTTCGGCCTGTGCGTGCTGCTGCCGAAGACCGAATGGGCGAAGCTGCCCTCCGAAGGCAAGGCGGCCGTGACGGTCAACGGCCGCAAGCGGACCGTCACCGTCCGTGTAGAAGAATGCAACTGCCGCGGCGTCGGCCGGCACGAACACCGGTTCCTCTCGCTGCCGCACACTACGGGCGCCAAGGTGGACGAGCGCGTCGCGATCGGCCTGGCGTGACGGGCGTCAAGGCCGGCCGGCCGGGGCCGAGGGCTCCTGGCCTGTCTTTTCTGTCTTCACGCCGGCCCCGTAGCACAGCAAGTTGGTCATGAGCCGCACGGAGCTCTCCGGCGTGTAGCCGCGCAGGCCGTGCCAGGCGTAGCCCACCAGGCCGGAGGTGATGTCCTCCTCGCTGTAGATCACCGCCACGCGCTTGCCGACGGCCGCGCCGTTGAGGCGGGGGGCTGTGGCCCCGGCGGCGAGCTCCAGGGCAATTTGGCGGCGGTAGGTTACGGTCTCGATCTTGTGGGGAGACTGGTAGACGGCGTGCTTGCTGACGATCTGTCCGCTGAGCGAGTCGCCGGTGAGCGGGACGATCTCCTTTCGAACGGAATCCGCGAATTCCTTGGCGCCGCCGGCCGCGTCGGCGATCAACGTGCCCCCGGCCTTCAGGTACGCATGGAGGGCCTTGCGGTCGGCTTCGGTCAGCTTGAAGGCTTCCATGCCGGTGATGTGGGCGACGGGCCACTTCGTCGCGTCGAGGCCTTCGATGCCGACGGCCGTCGTCTCCAGCCGGATGCGGTGCTCGCGGGCCAGCACCGCCGCGAGTCGCTCAAACGCCAGCGGCTCCGGCCGCCAATTGCCGGCGTGGCGAATGCGGGCCAGGCGGATGGTCGCCGCCGGCTCCGCCTCGCCGGCCGTCGGCCAGGCATTGCCGCCGCGCGCGTGCAGCCGTCCGCCGTCGGTGGCCAGCATCAGCAGGTTCGTCATCAGTTCATAGCCGGTGCGATTGGTCTTGCGGGCGAGTTGCAGGTCCAGCGAGACCTGCTGCGTGGCGTGGACGGCCAGCAGCCGCACGCCGTTGGAGACGGCCAGCAGTTCCGGCTTGTCTTCCATGCGGAAGTTGACCGAGTAGACCGGATGGTCGCCCTCCAGCCGCGCCAGGTGCATGCCGGGGAACATGCGGGCGTAGGTCTTCCGCATGTCCAGCGTAAAGCTCCCGCTGTTGCACGCCGCCTCGGAGACGATCAACCCTCCCCGCAGCACGAACTGCCGCAGCGAGTCGATCTGTTCGTCGGTCAGTTCCACGGGCCCGGCGCCGGAGATGTAGAGCAGCGGGGCGTCGGCGAGTGCGTCCGGCTTGGCCCCGGCCGGGACGATTTGCCAGTTCACCGGGCGCTCGAACTCCCGGCTGACGAACCGGGCGAGGTTCGCCGCGTCGCGCGGGCGGGAGTTCCACTTGCCCTTGTACTGGAGCTTGTAGAGCAGGACCGGGTTGCGGCCGCGGGTGAGAAACACCAGCGCGAAAGCGGTTTCATGGAGGCGATCTCCGTAGCCCCAGCTTCCGTCCTCGTTCTGCGTGCGGATCAGCCGGGCGGAGGCCTCGGCGTACCAGTCGTGCCCGCCGAACTGCTTTCGGCCGCTGGCCAGGCCCACGCGCTCCAGGCAGAACAACCAATAATAGTACCAGTTCGCCCCGAGCTTCGGATTCTCCATGGCGGAGTATTCCGCGGCGAGCCACTGGAGGCCCTTGCGGATCGCGGCGGGCTCCTCGGCCGCGCGGCAGCGGATGAAGCCCTCGCGGTGCAGCCGGTCGAAACACACGTACAGCGTGGCGAGCCCGGCGGCGGTCATGGAGCCGTAGGTCTTGTTGCGGACGGCTTCCGGACGGACGAAGTACCCCCAGGCGCCGTCGGGCTGCTGGTCGTCGAGCCAGTGCCGCTCGACGCGCTTCCAGTAGTCCAGCGGCACTTCCGCGCCCCGGCGTTCGGCCGCCCACACGGCCATGGCGGCGAGGTGGGAGTTGGAGTTGTCGTACTCCTTTGTCGAGCCGCCGGGCGCGCAGGAGTAGGTGTACGCGCCTTTGGCGTTGGCGGCGGCGATGAGGCGCTTGGTTTCCTGCTGCAAGCGCGGCATCACGCGGGCGTCGGGCACGGCGGACAGGGCGGCCAGCCGCATGGACACGGCGTAGACATCGTTCAGGTCCGCCGCCGTGAGCCACTGCATGGCTCGGGCGGTCGGGCCGCGGCGGTGGTCCGCCCCGGCCGTGAGAAGGGCGTAGGCCACCAGCGCGGTCCTGCCGCCGTGGTTCCGGCTGTCTTCGGCGAATTCGGCCTTGCAGCGGCCGTTTTCGTCGATCTGCGCCTCCAGGAACCGCACGCCGGCGGCGATGGACCGCTCCAGACGGACCGGGCGCGCTTGCGGCGGGGCGGCGGATGCGGCGCAGGCCGCGGCCAGCGGCGCCGCCGCCACGAGGCACACGAGTCTGCGAAGGGCCGGGACGTGCATGGGGGCCTTACTGCACCTTCCACATCATCATCAGCCGCGGTGTCTGAAGCTCGTCGATCGTCTGCACATCCAGCGGGATCATCGTATGGGCCTTCTGCTGGCTGACGGCCTCCCAGAAGCCCACCTTGCGCGCGTAGCGAACGATATGCGGATCGCCGAGCCCGGCCAGGGCGGCCGCACGGTCGAAGGCGGCGGTTTCGTAGCCGATCTCATCGATCAGCCCCCGGGCCTTGGCGGCGTTGGCCAGGTACACGCGCCCGTTGAACGGGACGGTTTCGGTGTGCCGCACTTCGCGGGCGGCTTCGCCCTCGCCCACGGTCATCGTGTACGTTTGCTGTTCCGTGTTCAGTCGAGGGCCGCGGCCTTCACGGACGACCTGCTCGAAGCGCTCCTGCATCTTGTTGAGCATTTCCTGGATGCCCTCTCGCTCCCGCCGGCTGGGGTGGCGGAACGGGCTGATGTCATCCTTCCAGCCGCGGGCGTTGTCGGACTTCATCACCATCATGTCCACGCCGATCTTCTCCAGCGTGCCCTCGATGACCGGCCAGGTGGCGATCACGCCGATGCTGCCGGTCAGCGTGGTCGGCTCGGCGACGATCTCGTGGGCCGGGGCGGACAGGTAGTAGCCGCCGCTGGCCGCCACGCCCCCCATGGACACGACCACCGTCTTGCCGTGGTCGTGGCGAAGCCGGTGAACCATGCTGTAGATCTGGTCGCTGGCCGTGATGCCGCCGCCGGGCGACTCCACGCGAAGGACCACGGCCTTCACGTCTTCGTCTTGGCGGACCGCGTCAAAGAAGTCCGCGAAGTGCTCAGCCATCTTGCCGTCCACCACGCCGGCGAGGGTATAGACCGCGATGGTCTGCCCCGAATCGCCTTTGTGAATGACCTCCTGCTTCAGTTCAGCGCCGTCCCCCAAGCTGCCGCTGAGCAGCACCAGCAGCACCAGGTTCATCAGCAGCGAGCCGCCCAGCAGCATCACGCCCAGCAAGGAAAGCATCACCTTCCAGCCGGAGCGATTCTTCCGGGGTTGGGGCCGCGGCTGCACGGCTTGCGGGCGCATGGAGGGGGTTGCGGGAGGGCGCGGCGCTTCGGGCGGCGATGGGGATGCGGCAGCGGGATTCGGTTCTCGTGGAGGGTAGTTGCCGGCGTCCATTATCAAGACTCCTTGCCCGAGGGCCTGTGGGGCCGGCCGCCTTCTTCCCGTGACGGCCGTCACCATAGAAGTTTACCGTTCGGGCCGCGGCAAGTCACGCGGCGCGAAATGGCGATTCCTCGAATGAGGCCCCGCTTTTGGGCCGATGAACCTTCATAGAATGGCTCAAGCCGCAGGGCTTCGTTTGCGCGCCGGCGGCGCGATGGGAGAGGGAGCATGAAGAGGATACTGACGCACGAGCAGTTGGGGACGATGGCGGCGATTTCCGCCGCGGCGCTGCTGGCGGGCTTTCTCGCCGCCGCCGCACTGGCCGACGAGAAACAGCCGCCGGACCGCCCGGCGATCATCTATTACCAGACCACGTACGACAACGGCGACGTGCGCGACCTGCAAGAAGCGCCGGACACGGAGAAGGGCATTCGCATGGTGGTGCGCATCGCCCGGCATGAGAACCCCCGCCCCGGCAGCCGGGTGTACTCGACCAGCGACTATCCGCTGACGGTGATGGGCGCCGGTCGCGTCTACCGCACGCGCCTGCGCTGGGACGGGAAGGCGTGGACGGCCACGGAGGCGGAGTCGGAGAAGCGCCTCGCGGGCCAGCCGGCCGCGCAGTCGCGGCAAGCCTCCACCACGCTCACCACGAGCAGCGCCGCCGGCGACAAGCCGGCCGCCGACAGCGCGGAGGCCAAGCGGATCGCCGGGGTGCTGGCGGCGCTGGAGATCAAGCTGCGCGATGAGGACCTCGCCGTGGCCCAGGCGGCCGCGGAGGCGGCCAAGGCCGACAGCGCCACCACCAAGACCGCCGCCATCAAGGCCCTCACGGAGGCCCGCGCCCGGCGCGACGCCATCGCCGCGATGGTGGCCAACTACCGCAAGCAGCTCGCCGAACTCACGGGTGAAGCGACTCCCCCCTCGGCCGGAAAGCCGGTGGAGGCCGAACCGCTGGCGCTCGATGGCGGCGCCGTCGGCGTGAAAGAGCCGGTGGAGCAGAAGGGGCTTCCGCCGTACCGCATGCAGGTGTTCCGTGTGCCGGATGGCCAGGGGGAGCGGACGTACACCGTCACCATGCAACACGCCGAGGGCGGGCCGTTCGGGCAGTTCCGCTACGTGGCGTATGCCGATACCAACGGCGACGGCGAGCCGGACAGGCAGATTGGCGTTTCCGAGCCGGCCCGTGCCGAGCGGGCGGGCGGCTGGACGAAGTGGCGTTTCACTACCGACGAGCCGCGCGTGTTCGTCGGCAACACGTGGGCCAACCCGGATACAAGCATCCACTGCCGCCGGAGCCCCCGAAAGGGCTGGAACTGGCATGGCGAGGGGACGGATGTGTTCGTCAGCGGCGCGCCGGGCGTGGGGCGGCATGATGGGCGGTGGACCTGGGCCGCCTGGCCGTGGATGGGCAACATCCGCGTGCACTGCTCCGTGCCTTACGAGCCGCCCAGCAAGCCGGAAGTGCGGTTCATCGATCCGGAATAGGGGCTTCAGGTCCGTGGCGCCACAATCCGCGAGGGGAGGAAACGCGCAACCACACTCTTTCCCCCTTGGCCTTCCCTACAAAAAGACCCCGCGGGCTTGAGGGCTCACGGGGTCCGGACGGTCCGGCCGGGAGAGGCGTCCCGGCCGATGGTTGATCTCGGGTTCAGTTATTAGCGGCCAGTTTCGCCGCGTTGGTCAGCGTAAAGAACGTGATTTCCGGGCGGGTGTCGCGGTGCACGCGGCGGGCGTGGCCGATGCCGCGGTTCACGTACAGGTGCCGTCCGCCGCCGAGCGGGCAGTAGCCGCTGCCGAACTGCTTCTGCTCCATGGGCATCAGCGCGTTCAGGAACTTCACGTCCGGGGTGATCTGCCCGTGGGTGTGCCCGGCGAGGATATACTCCGCGCCGTGGCGGATCAGCTCCGGCGTGGCGTCCGGGTTGTGGCAGAGCGTGACGGTGGGGGCATGCTCGGCCTGTTCGAACGCCTCGGCCGCGTTGAAGTGCTCCGTCCAGTAGTCCTCGGCGCCGACGAACTGGAGCGTGTCCGCCCCGCGGCGGAACTGCACGGCCCCGTTGCGGAGCACGCGGAAGCCGACGCCCGCCAGTTGCCCGGCGAGGTAGTCTGAAAGCCCGCGGATGCGCCCGTAGCCTTTCGGGTGGAACACGCCGTAGTCGTGGTTGCCCAGCACCGCCACCACGCCCTCTCTCGGGCGAAGTTCGCTCAATACGCGGGCGGCGCGGCGGGCGTAGTCCTTCGTGCCGGTGGTGATGAAGTCGCCCGTGATGGCGACGAAGTCCACCTCCGCCTCGTTGACGGTCCGGATGCAGTCTCGGATGTACTCATCCAGAACGATGGGGCTGCAGTGGATGTCCGAGAGATGCGCGACGCGCGCGCCCTCGAAGGCCGTCCCCAGGCCGTCCAGCGGCAGTAGGCGGTCCTCGAGGATCAGCCAGTGATCCTCGAGCCCCCACGTAAACAGCCCATTCAGCGAGAGGAAGCTCGCCGTGTACCAAGCCAGGTTCTTAAGGATTCCCTTCCCGGAAGCAACTGGCCCGTTGCGGGTAAGCACTTCGTTCATAAAACCCTCGCAGGCCCGGCAGCGCCTGAGCACCCAAGAGGTAACAAATTCCTCTAACTCTATTGTCGCGAGGAATATGAGGCCTGTCTGAGGGTTCGCTTAAGTGCTTGTTAATGTGTGTGGGAAACTCGTGGATAACATGTTGGGTCCTGTTGAGTGCGCACACCGATGGCGTTTGGTGGATTGGTGTGGAGACACGCAATGTCATTCGGGGGATGGCGTTGTGATGATCTGGGCGCCACGGGCGTGTCCGAAAGCCCGTGTTAGCCTCTTCGCGGCCGAGCAGGCACGGGTTTCGGAGACACCCGTGGCGCCGGCGGTGAGGGTCTACGCCGTGGCGCGGCGCAGGACGAAGAGCGTCACTTCCGGGCGGGCGTTGAGGATGGACTGCCGCCGGCCGTAGGACAGGCCGCGGTTCACGTACAAGTTGCTTCCGTTGGCCAGTTCGTAGTGTCCGGCCGAGAATTGCTTGTGATGGGTCGGCAGAACGGCGTTGGCCCATTTACGCCGCGGCATGCCCGAACCGTGCGTGTGGCCGCTGAGCACCCACGCCGCGCCGAAGTCCGCCGCGCGGGGCGCTCCGTCCGGGTTGTGCACCAGGGCGACCGTCGGCGTGCGGCGACAGGCCATGTCGAACGCCAGGTCCGGGTCAAACCGGCCGGACCAGTAGTCTTCCAGGCCGACGAACTGGATGCTGGAATCGCCCCGGCGGAATGTGCGAACCTCGTTGAGCATCACGAAGATGTCCGCGCGGGAGAGTTGCTCGGCCATGTAGTCTCCCAGCCCGCGCATGCCGCCGAGGCCGCCGGGGTGGAAGATGCCGTAATCGTGGTTGCCCAGGCACGCCACCGTGGCGATGCGCGGCGCCAGGTGTTTCAGCACGCGGGCGATCCGCCGCCCATACTGCCGCGGACCGGTGATGAAGTCGCCCGTGATCGCCACGAAGTCCACGCCCATCTCGTTGATCTTCTCCACGCACTGGCGGAGGTACCTCTCCAGGACGATCGGGCTGCAGTGCAGATCGGAGATATGGGCGAGCGTGGCGCCCTCCAGGTCCGCCCCGAGGTTCGGCAAGGGCATCTCCCGCCTCTCGACGCGGAGCCAGCGGTCCTCCATCCGCCAGGCGTACAGGCCGCTCAGCGCGCAGGCGCTGAACGCCCGCCACACGAGGTCTTTCGCGGCTTTACGATTCACCAGGCGGCGCTGATCGTGCGCCACAAGCACTTCGTTCATATCGCTCATTTCCGGCGGGGGCTTACCCCGCCATCGAGTCACTCATTATATCGCCGGATGCGGCCTCGGGGTTCAAGGTTTTCCCATTTGGCCGGCCGCGGTCGAAGAGCAGCGTCGGTAGCGATCGCGCCAGGCCATGGGGGTGGTAGAGGCTCTCCACCTCCCCCCGGCAGTTGTACCAGCAGCAAGTGCAGTCATTTGCTTGGGATGCGGCACGCAGGCGGCGGGTGACGGTTCGGGCGGAATGGCGGAAGAGGTTCGCCACCGGCCGGTGCTTGTTCTCCACGCAGATCGCCACGTCGCCGGTCGAGTCGATATTGAAGAACGCCCGGCCCGCCAGGCAGCCCGGAATCCCGCCGGCGTGGAAGTCATCGAACCGGCCGAGGTAATACGGGTTCGAGAGGAAGCTCGGATAGCGGCGGCGCAGCGCCAGCAGGCGTTCGGAACTCGCCGGCGGATGCACGAACGTCCGCGAGCCGGTCTTCTGTACGCCGTACGGCTGGACCATGAAGTACGCCCCGCGCTCGGCCGCCATGCGGATGAGCGGCTCGATGTCCTCCAGGTTGTCGTGCAGCAGCACGCACATCACGTTCACGCGCTGCCACTTGTGCACGCGGGCCGCGGAAAGCAGCTCCACCGCGCGCCAGGCGGCGTCCCACGCGCCGTCCATGCGGCGGGCGGCGTCGTGGCGCTCGGGTGAGGCGTAGTCGATGCTGACCGAAGCGCCCCACAGCCCGGCGGCCATCAGGTCCGTGGCGGCCCGCCGCGTCACCAGCCAGCCGTTGGTGGTGATGAACGGGAAGTGGAAGCGCCCCACCTCGCCGACGATCTCCGGCAGGTCCTCCCGCAGAAGCGGCTCGCCGCCGGCCATGGACACCAGCAGGCTGCCGAGCGCGGCGAGCTTGCGCGAGCCGTCGGCGAAGTCCGCCACGGTCGGCTCCGGCCGCCGGCCCATCGGGTCGTGCCAGTAGCCGCAGAACCGGCAGCGGAAGTTGCAGCGGTAGGTCACCTGCCATGCGCACCAGAGGGGGTTGCCCGCCGCCCGGGCACGCACCAGCCGCAGCTTCTTGCCTGTTGGAGAGACCTGCATGAGAGAATCGTAGTGAGCGGGGGCGGATGTAGACAAGGGAAGCTCACCAGTTCAGCAGCTTGGAGATGCCGCGCTTGCGCGAGCGGCTCACCCGGCCGAGGATCTTGCGCAGGCGCGAACGGTGCGGGCGGCGCCAGAGAGAATCGAACTGCTCGGCCACGGCGTCGATCTGCTCAGCCGGCATGGACGGCATGTCCAGCACGCTGCGGCCGGTCCAGTAGTTCTCCTCGCCCCGGCCGGAAACCCATCCGTTCTCCCGGCACAGTTCCGCCGCCCGCGTGCCGGGCGTGGGGTAGTAGACTCGGGGGTGCACCTCGTCCGGCGCGGCCTCGTGCAGCAGGGCGAGCGTCTCTTCCAGCGTGATCTCGGACTCGTACGGGTTGCCGACGAACACCTCCGCGGCCACGTGGATGCCGACGTCTTTCAGCGCCCGGCACCCGGAGACGATGCGCTTGCGCGTGGCCGAGAGAGAGTGGATTTCGTCTCGGATGAACCGGCTGCCGGAGGGAATGCACGTGTGGGCCCAGCGGCAGCCGGCCCTCGCCAGCAGGGAGGCGATGCGCCCGTTCACCCGGCCGATGCGGACGTGGCAGCGCAGCGGCAGCGCACAACGCCGCGGGTAGTGCTCGGCGAATTCGGCAAGCCATGCCTCGTCCATGGCGAAGCAGTGATCGTGGAAGGACGCCGCCTCCGCCGTGTCGTATCGCCGGACGACCTGGGCAACCTCGTCCAGCAGGTTGCCGACGCCGCGCCGGCGGACGAGGCCGTCGCCCTCCGCCCCCGCCGCGTCCGCGTAGAGGTCCAGGTACCAGTCGTTGAAGCAGTAGCCGCACCACTCCGGACAGCCGCGGGCGGCCTTGAAGCTCACCTCCCGCGTGGCCGCGACGATGCGCTCGTAGTCGAACAGCTCCCGGTCCGGGAAGGGCAGGGCGTCCAGGTCGGCCTCCGGCGCGGGCAGTTCGCCGCGCGTGACGCCTTGTTCCGTATGGACCCACACGCCATCGAGGCCGGCGGCGTCGTGCCCGTCGCGCCAGGCCTTCAGCAACTCGACGGCGGGCCGCTCATACTCGCCCAGGACCAGCGCGTGCACGCCCGGCATGGAGATGGCCCGCGTCGGCTTGCAGGTGGCGAACGTACCGAACACACCCACCGGCAGGCTGAACTGCTCGGCGATCTCGCCGATGGTCCGCCGCCCGGCGGTGACGCTCCCCGGGCGAAGCTCGACCAGGATGCACCGGGGGCGGCAGCGGATGACAGTCTCGCGGAGCCGTTGCGGCTGATGCCCGGCCAGCGTGAGCAGCGAGGGCGTCATGCCGTCGGCCTTCGCCAGGGCGGCCAGTACGCCGATGCCGTGGGAGAATTCCGGCAGGGGTTGCGGCTGACGAGGATCGACGAACTGTAGGATGAGGAACTGCATGGAGTGACAGCCTCCGAACGAATCCTGTGGCCGAAGAGAATGCTACCATGCCGGGGCGGCTTGGGCAACCGTTCCGGCGCGCGGGGCTTCGAGCCGCCGCGGCGTCCCGAGGGAGAGCCTCGCCGCCGGGGGGCAATGGCGATGGGGCATTCGCCGCCGCCTACTGTCCGCCGACTTCCATCTCCAGCCGCAGGCTGCCGTCCTTCAACTCGCCCTTGCTGACGTACTGCACGGGCAGGGTCTTGGTGGGTCGGCCGTCGCCGTCGGTCTGCACGATCAGCCGCCCGTCGGCCGTGAACTCCTGCGGGTTGGCGTCCGGCCGCCGGCGCGTCCAGCCGGTGAGGTTTCCCGCGCTGTCGTAACGGTAGAGGTCTCGCCAGCGGCGGGGCAGCTTGATGCGCGGGTCCACGTACAGCGGCTCCGGCTCGATCATCGCCCGGCCGGACAGTTCGTTCAGCAGGCAGTAGTGCAGGCGCTCCAGCAGCATGCGTTCGTAGTCGCTCAGGCGGTCGCCGGGCGGGCCATCGCCGCCGCGGATGGGCGAAATCGCGTCCCGGCCGGTCGCGAATATCGTCAGCACGCCCAGCGAGCGCGTCTCCCGGACGATTTTCTGGATGCCCGGCGCGAGCTTGAGCGCCTCTTGCTGGTGCTTCACGTACAGTTCCGGGTCCGTCCGCAGCCGGTTCAGCACGGTCTCGATGAGCCATCGCGGCGGGCGGCCGATGGATAGGTCTCGCTCGTTCAGCACGGCGTGGCGCTGGGCGTTGGCCGCGTCCAGGGTCCGCCGGGCCTCGTCCTGGGCCTTCCGGAGGCCGGCGCGGGTCGCCTCATCCGCGTTCTTCGCGTCTCGCATTTCCTTGCGGGCGCCTTCGTGGGCGGACCTGGCCCGCTCGTAGCCGGCTTGGGCTTCTCCGAAGCGCTTCCGCACGGCCGCGAGTTGCCCGACGGCGTCCTCGTCCGCGATCAGCTTCCGCCAGAACGCCCCGCGCTCGTCGTCGGCGGTCATGGCCTCCAGCAGCTTGGCCCAGTCGCGGATCATGTGCCCGCCATCGCAGACGTTCTTCGCGTGAGCCGGCTTGCCGATGGTGGTGTCGAACGCGCCGTGGCCGACCTCGATCACCCGCCCGGCCTCGTTGGTCGCCATCAACTGGTCGCGCGGCATGAACACGCTGATGAACGCCGGCGGCGAGTAGTGCTTGCCGTTGTGGACGAAGCACGCGATGTCCACCCGCGAGGTGTCCATGTCTTCCCGGAACGGCGTCGGCCAGGCGCCGTTGCGGTAGGGCACGGAGATCTCCACGCGGTCGCCTGTCTTGCTGAGTGGCTTGATGGTGATCCGCTCTCGGTCTCCGCTGAGCACGCGCCAGTGGTAGGTGAGCGGCCGGTCGTTGAGGTCCAGGCTCGGCGCCGCGCTGACGACCATCCGGTAGGCGGCTCTCGGCCCCCGGTACACGCGGCAGACGGCCGCGAACGTGGCGAAATGCCGCTCCGGCTGGCGGGGGTGGAAGAAATCCCGCCCCGGCAGAGAGTCACTTTCCTCTCCGATCGCCAGCACGGCGATGGGGGGGATTTCGTCGGGGGCCATGCCGTGCGCCCGACCGATCATCACTTCCGACCTCAGGTTAGAGCCTTGGAAGACAACCGGGTGGGCGCGGGCGCTGAGGTAGTCCTCATCCGTCAGTACGTCCTTCATCGACCGCCGCAAAATCATCTGGAGCGTCGGCATGAGCATGCCGCTCTCGCGCAGCTTGTCCTTGGTATCCGGCCGGAACGCCGCCAGCGTGCGGAACAGGGCCCGCAGGAAGGCCTGGTCGGAGCCGGAAGAGCCCTGCGAGGCGATCAGGTACGGCGTGTTGGCGAAGTACAGGTCTCCATAGCCCAGCAGCCCGTTGAGGCCGGGGTCGTAGTCCCGGTGCTCCGGGTAGATGAACAGGTTGTTCCGCTGGTGCTGCAGAGCGAGGATCTGGGCGATGTGTCCGCCGGCCGTGGCGGAGCGAGGAATGGACCCGCCCTGTCGCACGCCGGCGGCGGTGGAGGAATTGCCCACCGTAACATGCCCGATGACGCCCAGAAACAGGGACCAGTCTCTTCGCTTGTTATTGGGGTCCAGCTTGACCTGGCGGAGTTGGGGGAACCGGTCCATGGGCAACTGCGAGTGCCGACCGTCGCGGTTGTAGTATACATCTCCCACGTTGCCGGCGGCCGAGCCGTCCGCCTGCCAGCGGAGCAGCATCCGGGCGACCGGGTCGTTGCCCGTGGCGACTGGTTTGGCGGCCAGCCCCTCGGTGGTGGGCGGCTCCAGTTCGATCTGCATGGCCCGTGCCCGCACCTGGGCGCGGCATGGCCCGGCCGCAACCATGGTCAGGGCCGCAAGCAAGGCGGCCGAGACCAGGCGAGTTGGGCAGGCGGCTTTCATCCGCGTCTAGGCTAGCCGATGCGGCCGGGGCGGGCAAGCCGGCAATGGCCTGTATCAGAACGCCACGTTGCGGGCCAATGCCTCGTGCAGCATGCCCAGGTACCGCTCCCGCGGCACGTCGTACGCGCCGAAGCGGCGGAGGTTGTCCGTGGTCCACTGCACGTCGCAGAAGGCGAAGCCGCGCCGCCGCAGCCGCTGGATGAGGTGCACGAGGGCCACTTTGCCGGCGTCGGTGGCGGTGTGGAACATGCTCTCGGCGAAGAACGCCCCGCCCAGCGCCACGCCGTAGACCCCGCCGACCGGCTGGCCCCGCCCCTCGCGCCCGGCCGGCCAGGCCTCCACGCTGTGGGCGAGGCCCAGCCGGTGCAGGTGCGTGTACGCGGCATGCATCTCGGGGGAAATCCACGTGCCCTCCGCCCGCCGGCCGCAGAGGCCCATGACGGCGGGAAAGCAGCGGTCGGCCGTGCAAGCGTACACGCCCCGGCGGACCGTGCGCCGCAGGCTGCGGGAGACGTGGAACCGCTCATCCAGCGGCAGCAGGCCGCGCGGGTCCGGGCGGAACCAGTACAGCTCGCCGCGCTCGACCATCGGGAACGCGCCGCCGGCGTAGGCCGCCACGAGCCGCCGCGGGCTGAGGGCCGCCAGGATGTCCGGATCGACCGGGGTGGGAGAATCCATGGCCCCTGTATGCCAGATTTCATCCCCGCCCGGCAAGCAGATTGCGGGGCTACACCTTCGCCGTCGGCCGGGCGGGCGTGGCGATGAGCTTCGCCCAGAGGAGGTTGCTCTCGCGGAGGATGTCCTGCCGCTGGGGGGCGGTGAGGTCTTCCCGCTTGGCCTGGTCCAGCAGTTTGGCCACTCGCTGGCGGAGGTCGTCCAGCTCCCGCTCGTGGCTTAGCTTCGCTCTTCGCTCGGCGAGTTCGGTGAATATGCCGTCCATGGTGCATCTCCTTTGCAGTCTTGCGGCGGTTGGTACAATGTACTTATCGGAGCCGGCCGCCTAAGATTGAGCGCGTTTTGAGTAACCCTCGGCCGAACCGGCCCGCGGATCGCCGGCGGCCGGGGGAGGGAGTCAACCCATGGCAATGGAACGCATTATTCGGATCATCGCCGGCAGCTTCGTGCTCATCAGCCTGGCGATCGGGTACTTCGTTACCCCTTGGGCCTACCTGTTCACGGCGTTCGTGGGGCTGAACCTTTTTCAGTCCGGCATTACGAACTGGTGCCTGATGGAAGACATCCTTGGCAAGTGCGGTGTGAAGTCCTGCTGCCGCGAGGGCGGCGACAAGGCCGCCGAAAAACAGCGGGCCTGAACCATGCGAGAGCGATTGCTCTGGCTGTTCACGTCTGAGGAGGGGCTCGCCTGGCGGATCGCCGGCGGCGTGGCGGTCTTCGCCGCGCTGGCGGTGTGGGATGTTTGCCGGAACGGTCGGGCCGCCCGCCGATGGAAGGAGTACGTCTTTCTGCTGACGGCCGTCGCGACGGCGTGCGCATATGGCATCGTCAACGACCAGCTCACCGTGCGCATCTCCTGGGAGTACTACGTCTACGGCAAGGAGCTTATGCAGTATCTTGCCCCGGACGGCGCCGTGAACCACGCTGGCCTGCGGGCGGAGGCCGTCGGTGTGGGCGCCGCGGCCACGTGGTGGTGCGGGCTGCTGTTCGGCGCGGCGATCCTGCTGGTGAACAACCCCCGCCCGCACCGGCCGGCGGTTTCGTTCGCCCGGCTGTACGCGATGCTGCCGGTGGTTCTCGCCGCGGCCGCGGTTCTGGCGGCGGTGGGCGGCGTTCTCGGCTGGTCCGGGCGGCTGGCGTGGGCGTTCCCCGAGGGCGTTCCCGACGAATGGCGGCCGCACCGGCTGATGTGCGTGTGGGGCATGCACCTTGGCGGCTACCTGGGCGGGGTGCTGGGGACGGTGCTTGCCTGCGGACATGTTCTGCACAGGCGGGCGACGATGCGCCGGCGGCAGACAGTTGATTCCGGCCCGCCTGCCGGGTAGAAAGACCGTGTTGTGTTGTCCCCGCGCCCGTAGCTCAATTGGATAGAGCATCGGTCTTCGGAACCGAGGGTTGGGGGTTCGAATCCCTCCGGGCGCGTCGCGGGGCCCGCGGCCGACTGTCTGGCAAAGCGTTTTGCATCCGCAAGATCCCTTCAATGCTTTACTCTGTGGCGGGTCTTGCTAGACTTCGCGGATGCACCAAACCGAACACAAACCCACGCCGCTGGAGCTGCGATACCGGGGCTCCAGCCCGCTGAGAACGCTCTGGGGCCTGTACGCCGACGACCGGCCGAACCTGCTGCGCTGGGCGGTGCTGTTCCTCGTGCGCCTCACACCCGGGCTGATCACCCCGCTGATCTTCGCGAACATCATCGACCATCTCACTGGGCACTACAAGACGGGCGAAGGTTCGTTCGTGCCCATTCTCCTGAATCTCGGGCTGCTGATGGCGCTGCTGGGGGTGAACTTCCCGGCGCACGCGTTCTCCAGCCTGTACCTGTCTCGCGCGGTGCGGCGGATGGAGGTGCAGGTGCGGCGGGCGCTCATCCGCCGACTGCAGCAGTTGTCCATGTCCGTTCACGACGACCTGCACAGCGGGCGCATCCAGTCCAAGGTGCTGCGAGACGTGGACAACTTGGTGATGCTCTCCAACCAGTTGGCTCACGCGATGGGCTTCGGGCTGTATTCCTTCTTAGTGGCCCTGGGCATCACCCTCTGGCGCGAGCCCAGGGTGACGCTGCTGTTCGTGGTGATGGGCCCGATCGCGGTGTATTCCGCGCATCTGTTCCGCCGCCGGATGCGGCAGCGGAACCGCGAGTATCGCTGGGAGGTGGAGCAGATGAGCTCGGCCTTCTCCGAGATCATCGAGATGATCCCCGTCACCCGCGCCCACGCGGCCGAGAAGGCGGAAGTCCGCCGCGCCGGCGAGCACCTGGAGACCGTCCGCCGCAGCGGCGTTCGCGTGGACCTGCTCAACGCGATCTTCGTGGCCACCATCTGGACGATCATGGAGACCAGCCGCTACAGTTGCCTGCTGATCACCGGCTGGATGGCATGGAACGGGCAGATCTCCATCGGGGAGGTGGTGCTGTTCCAGACGCTCTTCACGCGGCTGCTGCACTCGCTGCAGCAGGTGCTGAGCATGGCGCCGCAGATTTCCCGCGGCTTCGAGGCCATTCGGTCCATCGGAGAAATTCTCGAATGCCCGGACCTGGAGCGGAACGAAGGCAAGCGGGCTCTGCCGTCCGTGGAAGGGCGGTTCTGCTTTGAGCACGTCGGCTTTACCTACCCCAACACCGACCTCCCGGCGCTGCTGGACTTCCGCCTGGAGGTGCGAGCGGGGGAGTGCATCGCGTTTGTCGGGGAGAGCGGGGCCGGCAAGAGCACGCTGGTGAGCCTGCTGATCGGCTTCCACCGTCCCACGGCCGGGCGGATCCTGCTGGATGGGCAGGACATGGCCGAACTGGACCTGAGGACTTACCGGCGGCACATCGCCGCGGTGCCGCAGGAGACGATCCTCTTCTCCGGCTCCGTGCGGGAGAACATCACCTACGGCCTGGAGGACGTCAGCGACGAAACCGTGCGGGAGGCGGTGGAGGTGGCGAACCTGACCGATGTGATCGAGGCGCTGCCGGACGGGCTGCAGACGACCATCGGGGAGAGCGGCGGCAAGCTGTCCGGCGGGCAGCGGCAGCGGCTGGCCATCGCCCGGGCGGTGATCCGCGACCCGCGCGTGATTCTGCTGGACGAGGCCACCAGCGCGCTGGACGTGATCAGCGAGGCGCAGGTGCAGGAGGCGATCAACCGGCTCATCCACGGCCGGACCACGTTCATCGTGGCCCATCGGCTCTCGACCGTTCGCCGGGCGGACCGGATTGTCGTGCTCAAGGGCGGGCGGATGATCGAGACCGGCACGGAGGCGGAGTTGCTCGCCCAAGGCGGCGAGTACGCACGGCTCAAGTCGCTGCAGGTGTAGAACGGCCAACGGCAGGCACTGGGGACCAGGAACCAGGCAATAGGGCGGGAAGCGATTGACGATTGGCGATTGCACGGCCACGGCGCTCCGCGAGGCCGGGCGTCAGAGCCGCGAGCGCCAGCGAGCGGGGCCGTTGCAAAGGAAGTTCTGAGTTCTGAGTTCGGAGCCACAACGCTCGCCTGCATTGGGCGCCACGGGTGTCTCCGACACCCGTGCATCGCTCGGCCGCAGTCGAGGCTTCCACGGGCGTGAGGACACGCCCGTGGAAGCCGGCACGATCGACCAATCGACCAATCCGTCGCTGTTACCGACCTCTGAGCTCTTCCGGCGTCTTTCGCGGACTCCGCGCCGGATGCCGATGACGCAACGGCAGGCGGCGGGGCGCCTTTACGGAAGCTTCAGCGCGAATCGCAGAATGAACATCAGCGGGATGTACGCAACGAGGTACACGCCCAGCCAGCCGGCGTCCCAGTTCTTCACCTTTTCGATGCCCGTGAAGGCCAGCGGCGTCCAGAACGTCCGCTTCTCTTCCGAGCGGGGGTAGGTCACGCGGATGCTCCGCAGGGGCGAGCCGTCGTCCCCGGCGACCTCCGGCATGTCCGGGGGAGCGGCGTTTCCCAGGATCACCGGAACGGACAGGCTCGCGCCTTGCGTCTCGGCCGTCACGAGGAACCGCCCGTTGGCGTCCGGCTCGGCCAGGACCGGCCAGGTAAGGCCCTGCGGCGGCACGCCCGCTTCCAGGAACGCCCGCAGCGCCTCGCGCACTTCCTCCGGCTTGTCCCGCATCAGGTCCTGCACGTCCGGCGGCAGGAACTCAAAGCCCGCTTCGTCCGGCTGGATCTGTGTGATTCTCTCCAGTGTTACCCGCACCGGCGGCGCCGTTCGCTCCTTCTTGGCCAGCGGGTCGATCGACAGCGGAGCTTCGGTCTTCAGGCGGACCGGTTTCTGCCAGGAGGGGTCCACCGCCACGGAGATCGTCACGTTGGAGCCGGCCGGCACGTTCCACGAGGCCGGGTCCACCCGCCCGGGGAACCACAGAAAGATCATCACCAGCGGTCCGAGCAGCAGCCCCAGCGGCACGAACGTGGCGCCGAGCTGCCGCATCTGCGCCTGCTGGCTCAGGGCGCTGATGGCCTGCCTGCGGGGGCACTTGTCCGGCAAGTCGGCATTGCGCTTGCGGAGTTCGGCCAGGCGCCGTTTGCCCTCGATCAGCCGACGGTTGTCCGTGAGGACGCGCTGCAGCCCCATCAGCGCCACGGCCATGCCGATGGCGATGACGGCCACGGCCCACACGTGCCCCACGGCCGGAATCAGCGGCCAGAGCATCGCGTCCAGGGCATGCGTGGCCGGCTCGTTCAGCCAGCCGGCCGGCAGGAGGAACACCCCGGCCAGGAACACCGCCCAGACAATCAGCGCCGCGTTGCGCACCTTGTTCATGGTGCGCTCAAAGACGCCCGGCGGAGGCGGGGTGAGTTCCGGACGGATGCGCACGTCGTTCGGGTCGGCGTGGGCTTCTTCCACGGCCGAGGCGTCGCCGCCCTTGTCGGTGCGGACCAGCGCGCCGCGGTGGCCGTCGACGAAGACGGTCTCGCCGTCGGTAAGAATCTTCGTGGCGTTGGGCACGACGACCGCGGGAATGCCCATCTCCCGGGCGACCACCGCCCCGTGCGACAGCGTGCCGCCGCGCTCCAGCACCAGCCCCGCGGCGTTGACGAACAGCGGCGTCCAGGACGGGTCCGTCGACGGGCAAACCAGCACGTAGCCGTGGCCGAGGTCGCCCGCGGCGTCTGGCGAGAGCACGATGCGTGCCGGGCCGCTGCCGCCGCCGGAGGAAACGGCGAAGGCGTCCAGCCTGGCGCCGTCGGCCACCGTGGGCGGCTCGCCGAGCGTGTGGATCGCCTCGGCGTCCAGCACCATCGCCAGGGAGACGCTCGCCTCGGCCCGCCGGCGGGCCTTGCGCTCGTCGATCGCCTCGGCGTCCACCGGCCGTCCGGCGAGGGCGTCTTGAAGCTCCTGCCCGGTCAGCAGGAACACATCGTCTCTGAGCTTCAGCCGCCGGCCGGCCTCCAGGGCCACGTCTCGCAGCAGGTCATAGCCGAGAATCAGGTAGTACTTGCCGTTCTCGCGGAACGGCATGTAGTGCCGGACAACCTTCACCAAGCTCTCGAGCTTCTCGGCCGCGCCGGAAGACAACGCCGCCTGGAGCCGGGTCAGTTCGTTCCGGGCCCGCTGGTAGCGGTCGTGGTGGATCTTCGCCGGGTCCGCCCCGCCGGTGAGGCGGTCGGCCATGCGGCGCGCTTCCTCGGGGCGCTCGCGGTAGCGCGGCGAGGCCAGGTCGAACTCTTCCGGCGCGCGATGGCCGTGATCGGCCAGCCACTGCTCCAGCGTCTTGTCGCCGGCGGCCACGTGGTACAGGTCGATGCTGTTGCGCATCGTCCAGTCCGGCTGGTCGCTGACGGCGAGATTGTTGGCCAGCTCCTCCGGGTCTTCGTTCCAGAAGTTCTCCGCCAAAAAGCCGCGGAGGTCTTCCATCGCCAGGCCGTCCAGCAGGCTCGGCAGAAGCGACTTCGGCGCGAATTCATCCAGCACGGCCCGCTCTCGCTCCCGCAGGCAGGCCGTGAGTTGCTCGTTGGAGAGGGAGGCCAGGTCTTTTCTCTTCTCCGCGCGGCAGTATTCCACGAAGGCCGGGAAGACGCGCTCGTTGAGCTCCGTGTCGTAGTTGGCCAGCAGCTTGCGGAGTTGGCCGGTCACTCGCCCGATCTTGCGGAAGCCCTTGAGCTTCTGGCCCAGCGTGCCGGCGGGGACCGTCGGCGGGTCCTGGGCGGCGTCCGGACTGGCCTTCAGCAGGTCCACGTCATAGCGGAACGGGTAGTTCTCGAAGAACATCTCCGGCGCCAACGAACAGTCCATGTACGGCCGGCCGGCGATCAGCTTCAGGAAGCCCGTTTGGCACACCTTGGCCGACGGCGCAAAGCCGGCCATACGGTACATCTCGCCGAAGCCGCCCGCGCCGGACATGAACCGCCGCACGATGGACCACGTCAGCGGCGTGGGTTGGGAGAGCGTCTCGGCGATGTTGTGCAGCGCCCAGGGCCCGCGCCCGGCGGCCATCAAATCCTTGAGCTCGGCGCGGTTGGAGACGATCACCTCATCCAGGGCCGCGGCTTGGTCGAGCGTGGTGATCGCGCGGGACTGCAACAGGAACAACTGTCCTTCGTGAATGGCCCACTCGATATCCTGCGGCCGGCCGAAGTGCCTCTCGCACTGCCCGGCGAGGGCGTGGACCTTCTGGAGGTCGTCGGCGGTGATGCTCGGGATACCGCGGCGGGCCTCGTCCAGCGGTTGGGGGCCGCCGGCGCCCGGCGGAATCCAGACGTCTTTGTCTCCGATGACCTGATCCACAATGCCACCCTCTTTGCCGAGGGTGAACACGTCCGGCTGCACGTGCCCGCCGACCAGGGCGTCGCCCAGGCCCCAGGTGGCCTCGATGACCGTCTGGTCGCGGTCGCCGGTCTTCGGGTTGGCGCTGAAGGCCACGCCCGCCACATCGGCCGGCACGAGCTGCTGGACCACCACGGCCATGGCGACGGAGGCCATGTCGATACCGTGCTCCTTGAGGTACGTGCGCGTGCGGGGCGTGTCGAGGCTGGCCCAGCAGGCGGCGATGCCGCGCAGCAGGGCGTCGTCGTCGGCGATGTCGAGGATCGTCTCGTACTGGCCGGCCATGGAGGCCTCCGCCATATCCTCGGCGGTGGCGGAGCTTCGCGCGGCCACCGGTGGGGAGCTCATCTTCTCGTAACGGTCGCGGATTTCCTCCACCAGCGTCGGAGGCATTTCGCCGCCGGAGGCCTTCGCCGCGCGGTAGGCTTCCGTGGTGATCACGAAGCCGCCCGGCACGGGCAGCCCGGCTCGGATCAGCTCTCCCAGGTTCAGCGCCTTGCCGCCGACAACGGAAACGTCTTTGGCCTCGGTCAGGTCCATCACGAAGGGGGTCTTGCTCATTGCAGCTTCCTCCCGGCGAGGCAGCGAAGGCCGCCGGTTTCTGTTCCCACGTAAATCCGACCGTTGGCGACGGTCGGCGAACTGACGGTCAGGCCCATCTCTCCGGGCTTGGCCTCGTCGTTGGTGTAGTGCTTCTCGATCAGCTTGCCGTCTGACGCGCGGATCACGCCGAGGTAGCCGTCAGCGCTGAGGGCGTAGACGAACTCGCCCGTAAAGGCGGGGCTGCTGAGAATGGGCGTTCGCTCGCTGACGCGGACCCGCCAGAGCACCTGCTCGTCGGTCTTGCCGGCCCGCACCTTCTCGAGGTCCAGGGCCACCACCTCGCCGTTGCGCACGCCGCAGATGGCCACGTCGTCGCGGACGGCCACCGCGCCCAACACGGCGTCCGGGAAGCGGACCTCCCAGAGCTTCTTGCCGGTCTGGCGGTCGAAGGCCAGCACCGCCCCGGCGGGGTTCGGGTCGGCATAGACGTAGTTTCCGTTGCCGCAGCCCATGATGACTTCATTCTTCGTGAGCGTGATCGCCCCGACGGCCGGGAACGGCGTGGGCGAACTCCACAGTTCGCGCTTCTGTCCCTTGGCTTTGAGCTGCTCGTCCGTCTCCGGGCGGAGGGCGATAACGGCCGAGCCGTTGAAGCCCGCTCCCACGTACACCGTGCCGTCGGCGCCGATGGCGGGCGAGCTTTCCGGATCGTTCACCGCGTGCCTCCAGAGCACCTCGCCGGTGGAGATCTGCACCGCCAGCACGAAGCCGGGGTCGCCAATGGGCTTCATGTGCTCGTCTTCCACCGCACCGGCGCCGATGACCACCATGTCGCCATGGATCGCGGGGGAGCTTTCCAGGTGCAGCGACGTCTTGACGCGCCATTTCAGGTCGCCCGTTTCCGCGTCAAAGCACAGCAGGCTGCAGTCGCGGTCCACGTGCAGGCCCTGTCCGAAGACCACGTATTTGCCATCGGCGGTGACGGCCGGGGAGGAGAAGAAGCCCTTCAACTCCACTTCCTTGCCGGTGGCGGGGTCTTTGGGGTAGTCCTTCGTCCAGCGCACCTTGCCGGTCTTGGCGTTCAGGCAGAAGGCGCTGCCGTAATTGCTGGGCGGGTCCAGCACGCACGAGGCGGCATAGACCCACTCTCCCGCGACAGCCGGGGAGGACAAATGCATGGCCCCGGGCTCTTCCCGGTGGCTCCAGAGGTCCATCAGTTCCGTGGGGCTCTTGCCCCCGGCATAGCCGCTGCGGGAGGCGTTCTGCCGGTAGATGACGGCCTCCGCCGGCCGGGTGGCCCGCGTGGCGCCGTCGTGGCCGCCCAGGGCGTGGAGCTCCTCGAAACGGAGGAACTGCACGGCCACCCGGCTCCAGTCGATCGCCTCCACCGTGCCGGGCTTGGGCGCGGTTTTGGTGGGGTCTTCCGGGGCGGGCCAGTACTTCACGCCGGCCCATGTGCCCACGCCGGCGGCCGAAAGCACCAGCAGCACGATCAACGCACGAACCGGGTTCTGCCGAACGGCCCGCGCCAACTCACGCGGGCGGAACAAGAGGGCCGCCGCGGAAGACACCCCGGCCACGATGGCCGGAAGCAGAGCGGCGCCGACATTCACGAGGATGGGCACAACGCCCAGGGGCATGGGTAGCATCATTCAGGAATCACTCCTTGCATGAATATCCCGAAACAGTCTGGCTAGTTCCTTATTAGAAAACATCGCACACAACCAGTCAACCCTTGTAACAAGTCATCCACCCACTGGTTCCGCGAAGATGCTGCCCGCCACGAGAAATGGCTCGGCCAAATGGCCGCACACCTTTGGGGAGATTGCGGCGATCTCATCCGCATCGCCGCAAGGCCCTCCGCGGGGAGTTCTCAAGGACTATCGCCTGTGCCATGCAGTCGGTTTTTGTTGTTGCAGCGGCGTATCCACGAAGCTATGCTTTCGTTTGAAATATTCGTTTGAAACTTGCGTTTCCCGCACCAAAGACCTTACCGGAGAGAGAATTGGCCCCGCAGGACCTGCAAGCGGCGGACACGCGGCAACGGCTGCTCGAAGCGGCGTGCGACGTGTTCGCTTCCAAGAGCTATCGCGACGCGACCATCGCGGAAATCTGCGAGAAGGCGGGCGCGAACATCGCCGCGGTGAACTACTATTTCCGCGACAAGGCCTCGCTGTACGTCGAGGCGTGGCGGCTGGCGTTCGATCGCTCGCAGGCCGCGCACCCCGCCGACGGCGGTGTGCCGCCGGATGCGCCGCCGGAAGATCGGCTTCGCGGGCACATTCGCGCTATTATGCAGCGCATCGCCGACCCGCGCAGCCTGGAGTTTGACATCGTGCATCAGGACATGATGAACCCCACCGGTCTGCTGCAAGACGCCCACCGCCAGTCCATCGAGCCGATCCAGAAAGAGATGGCCGCGCTGGTGGCCGAACTCCTGGGCCCGCGCGCCGAGGAGCAGCACGTCCGTCTCTGCAAGCTCAGCATCATGGGCCAGTGCTTTCACGCCATGCGGGAGCGCCATCGCCGGCGGCGCGAGCAGGCGGGGCAGAAGCCGCCGTTCGGCCCGGCCGAGCCGCTGGACCTGGAGGCGTACAAGGAGCACGTGGTTCGCTTCAGCCTGGCGGGCATCGCGGACGTTCGCCGACGGATCGAGGCCGGCCAGCACCCACAGAAAGGGGCCGAAGCTTGAGGCGCCGGGTTCCGAAGTGCGCGGCCGTCGCGGTCTTAACCGCCTTGCTCGGCGCCTGTGCGCCCAAGGCGGTGCAGGTGGCGCCGCCGGCCGAAATGCCCAAGGCGTTCTCGCGTGAAGGCGACGCGCCTCTCCGGCAAAAGTGGTGGACCGCCTTTGAGGACGAGAAGCTAAACGCGCTCATGGCCGAGGCGCTGGAAGGCAACTTCACCTTGCGCTCCGCGTGGGACCGGCTGGACCAGGCCAACGCCGCCGCCGCCAAGAGCGCCGCGCCGCTGCTGCCGGGCCTCGACGGCAGCGCGGGCTACTCCCATACCGGCCGGCGGGCCACCACGGCCGGGCGGGCGAACACCACGTGGGCGGATTCCTGGTCTCTTGGCCTCTCGATGAGCTACGAGGTGGACCTGTGGGGCCGGGTGCGGTCCACGGTTGACGCGGCCCAACTGGACGCCCGCGCCAGCGCGGAAGACCTCCACGCCGCGGGCGTCACGCTCACCGGGCAGGTGGCGGCGGCGTGGTACCGGCTCGTCGAGCAGCGCGAACAATACGAGCTTCTGGGCGAGCAGATCGCCACGAACAAGCAATACCTGGAGGTGATCACGCTGCGGTTCCGGCGCGGGCAGGTGGGCGCCACCGACGTGCTCCAGCAGCAGCAACTCGTGGAGAAAATCCAAGGCGAGCGGGTGCAGGTGGCCTCGGCCATCGAGGTGCTGGAGCACCAGTTGGCGATTCTGCTCGGAAAGCCGCCCGGGGCGGAATTGCCGACTTCGGCCGCGAGCATTCCCGCGCCGCCGCCCCTTCCGGCCCCCGGCCTGCCGGCGGACCTGGTGCGCCGCCGCCCGGACGTGCGGGCCGCGGAGCTGCGCGTGCGGGCGGCCGACCGGCGCACGGCGGCGGCCATCGCGGACCAGTTCCCCAAGCTCGGCCTCACGCTGAAGGCGGAGACCTCGGCCGAATTCGTGCGGGACCTGTTCGACAACTGGCTGGCGAGCGTGGCGGCGAACCTCGCGGCGCCGCTGTTCGACGCCGGGCTGCGGCGGGCGGAGGTCGAGCGGACGAAGGCCGTCGTCTCCGAGCGGCTGAACACCTACGGGCAGACGGTGTTGACCTCGCTGAAGGAAGTGGAAGACGCCCTCGTGCAGGAAGCCCGCCAGCGGCAGTACGTCGCCAGCCTCGCCCGGCAGCTCGAGCTGGCCCGCAAGGCGACCGAGCAGACGCGCGAGAACTACCTCCAGGGCTCGGCCGACTTCACGCGGTACCTCACGACGCTGCTGTCGTATCAACAGTTGCAGCGGACGCACCTGCAGGCCCGGCGAGACCTGGTGCTGTTCCGCATCGACCTGCACCGGGCGCTGGCCGGCGGCTGGGACCTGCCGCGGACGCCGCCCGAACAAGCGCCGGCGGCGGGGCCGTCGGCGACCACCCAGCGAGCCGAAGAACCCGACCCGAACGAGCATAGGATGCAAAGGCGAGACTGATGGCAGACGAAGAACAAACCCCGATCCAGGAAGAATGGTCCACCCCGTCCGACGGACCCTCGCCGGCTGTCGTGTGGCTGGGCAGGTTCCTGCGGCTTGCGCTGGTGGTGGCGATCCTCGCGGCCGCGGTGGGCGTGGCGTGGTACTGGCTGACGAACCGCCCGCAGGCCCAGCGCCGCAAGCCGCAGCGCCAGGCCGTGCTGGTCGAGGTGCAGCGCGTGGCCCCGCGGCGCCACCAGGTGACCGTCCGGGCGATGGGCGTGGTGATCCCCTCCCGCAGCACGCCGCTGTCGGCGCGCGTCGGCGGGCAGGTGGTGGCCGTGGCGCCGCCATTCGTGCCGGGCGGACGGTTCGCCGAGGGCGAGCAGATGCTGCGGATCGATCCGAATGACTTCTTGCTGGCCGTCCGGCAGCAGCAGGCGGAGCTGGCCCGGCGGGAGGCGGAGTTGACCCAGCGCGAGGCGGACATCCGCCAGCGCCGCACGGATGTGACCAACGCCGAGGCGCAGATCGCCATCGAGATGGGCCAGCAGGCCGTCGCCCGGCGAGAGTATGAGTTGCTTGGCGATCTCGCCGCCGACGAAGACCGGGAACTGGTGCTTCGCGAGCCGCAGCTCCGCATGGCCCGGGCGAGGAAGGAAGCCGCCGAAGCGGCGGTGAAGGCCGCCGAGGGCGCCAAGGCGTCCGCCGAGGCGATGAAGGACACCGCGGAGGTGTTGCTGGCCAAAGCCCGGCTGGACCTGAGCCGCACCAGCGTCACGGCGCCGTGCAACGCGGTGGTGCTGTCTCGCAATGTGAACCTGGGCTCGCAGGTTTCGGCCGGGGCCACGCTGGCGGTCGTGGCGGACACGGATGTGTTCTGGGTGCGCGTGTCGATCCCCCTGGACGAACTGCGCCGCATCCGCGTGCCGGGCGTGAACGCCGAGGCCGGGACCGGCTCGCCCGTGAAGCTCTTTCACCAGGCCGCGTGGGGCGAGGGGGCCTTCCGCGAGGGGCGCGTGGTCCGGCTGATGACGGAACTGGAGCCGCGGGGCCGCATGGCCCAGGTGCTGGTGGAAGTGCAAGACCCGTTGGACCTGACCCGGCCGCCGGCCGAGCGCCGGCCGCTGCTGCTGGATTCCTACGTTCGCGCGGAGATCGCCGGCGAGGAACTTGCGGGTGTCATTCCCGTGCCGCGGACGGCCCTGCGGGACGGGAACAAGGTATGGGTGATGGACGATGACGGCGCGCTGGACATCCGACCGGTGCGGATCGAGTGGAGCGGTCCGGAGACCGTCTACGTGCGAGACGGCATGGCGCCCGGCGCGCGGCTGGTGGTGTCGGACCTCGGCGCGCCGGTGCGGGGCATGGCGCTGCGAACGGCGGAGAGCGCCGCTTCCAGTCCATCCGGCGGAAAGGGCGAGCCGGAGGGCGGGCGATGACCGGCGGGAACGGACTGGCGCCCAAGAAGGGCCCCATGGCCTTCATGGCCGGGCACTCGGTGGCGGCGAACCTGGTGATGCTCGTGTGCCTCGTCGGCGGCGGCGTGGCCATGTACAACGTCAAGCAGGAGCATTTCCCGGAGATCACGCTGGACGTGGTGGAGGTTTCGGTGTCCTACCCGGGCGCCAGCCCGGAGGAGGTGGAGCGCGGCATCCTGCAGACGGTCGATGAAGCGGTCCGCGGCCTGGACGGCGTGGACGAGATTTCTTCCGTCGCCCGGGAGGGTTCCGGCGTCGTGAGCATTGAGCTGCTCTCGGGCGCGAACCCGGACAAGCTCTCGCAGGACGTCAAGAGCGAGGTGGACCGCATCCGCACGTTCCCGGAAGACGCCGAGGAGCCGCAGGTGCGCGTCGTCTCTCGTCGCCGCGAGGTGCTGAACATCTACCTATACGGCGACGTGCCGCGGCATGCGCTGCACGAACTGGGCGAGCGCGCCCGCGACCAACTCCTGCAAGACCCCCGCATCACCCAGGTCGAGCTGGAGGGCGTGCCGCCGCTGGAGATTTCCATCGACGTGCCGCAGGAGAATCTCCAGCGCTATGGGCTGACGCTGCGCGAGATCGCCACCCGCCTGCAACAGCAGTCGGTGGACGTGCCGGCCGGAGGCGTGAAGGCCGCCGGCGGCGAGGTGCTGGTCCGCGTCAAGGAGCGGCGAGACTTCGGGCGGGAGTTCGCCCGGCTTCCGGTGGTTTCCACGGCCGACGGCGGCGAAGTGCTGCTGAAGGACCTGGCGGAGGTGGAAGACGCCTTTGAAGACACCGACCGCTACACGCTGTTCAACGGCAAGCCCAGCGTGGAGCTGGAGGTGTACCGCGTGGGCGACCAGACGCCGATTTCCGTCTCGCGGGCCGTGCGGGAGGTGCTGCCGGAGATCCAGTCCTGGCTGCCGCCGGGCGTGGAGGCGTCCATCCAGCGGGACCGCTCGGACTCCTATCGTCAGCGCCTGGAACTGCTGGTCAAGAACATGGGCCTCGGCCTGGTGCTGGTGCTGATCGTGCTGGGGCTGTTCCTGGAGGCGCGGCTGGCGTTCTGGGTGATGATGGGCATTCCCATCTCGTTCATCGGCTCGTTCCTGTTCCTGCCGCTGACGGGCGTGACGATCAACATGATCTCGCTGTTCGCGTACATCATCGCCCTGGGCATCGTGGTGGATGACGCGATCGTCGTGGGCGAGAACGTCTACCACTACCGGCAGGAGGGCATGCCGTATCTGCAGGCGGCGGTGAGGGGCGCCCGCGAGGTCGCCATGCCGGTGACCTTCAGCATCCTCACCAACATCGCCACGTTCCTGCCGATCGCCTTCATCCCGGGCGTGATGGGCAACATCTTCCGCATGATCCCGATCGTGGTGACGGTGGTGTTTTTGGTGTCGCTGCTGGAGAGCCTCTTCGTGCTGCCGGCGCACCTGGCCCACCAGAAGCCGCGCCATCGCCGGGGCGTCAACGCGTGGCTGCACGCACGCCAGCAGGCGTTCAGCGAGTGGTTCGCCGGCTGGGTGCGGAACCGGTACGGGCCTTTCCTGGAGTTCTGCCTGCGGCATCGGTACCTCACGGTGACGGCGGCGGGGGGGTTGTTGACCGTCTTCCTGGCGTACGCCGTCAGCGGCCGGATGGGCTTCAGCCAGTTTCCGAAGGTCGAGTCCGACTTCTCCGAGGCCAGCCTGATCATGCCGTACGGGACGCCCGTGCAAAAAACCGAGGCCGTGCTCCGCCGCATCGTGGACGGGGCGAGGCGGGTCATCGAGCAGGCGGGTCGGGAAGAGCTGGTCGAGTCCATTGTCATGGACGTCGGGCGGGGCGGCAGCCACGTGGGGCGCGTGCAGGTCAACCTGGCGCGGCCCGGCATTCGCGACAAGATCATGAGCAATGACGCCTTCACGAAGCGCTGGCGGCAGGTGGTGGGAGATGTCGCCGGCGCCGAGTCGATGCGATTCGCCTCGGACGTGGGCGGCCCCGGCGGCCGCAGCCGGCCGGTGGAGGTGCAATTGAGCCACCGGCAGATTGACGTGCTGCGCGAAGTCAGCACCGAACTGACGGACATCCTGGCCACCTACCCGCGCAGCCAGGACGTGGACAACGGATTTCGGCCGGGCAAGCAGCAACTGGACTTCACGGTCAAGCCGGAGGGCAAAGCGCTCGGCCTGACGGCCCAGGACATCTCCCGGCAGGTGCGGGCCGCCCTGTACGGCGCGGAAGTGCTCCGCCAGCAGCGCGGCCGAAACGAGATCAAGGTGATGGTTCGCCTTCCGCGGGAAGACCGCGCCACCGAGCAGACGCTGCGGGACATGCTGGTCCGAACGCCGGGCGGAACCTTCGTGCCGCTGCGGGAGGTCGCCGAGCGTGTGCGAAGCAGGGCGTACACCACCATCGACCGCCGCGCCGGGCGCCGCGTCGTGAGCGTGACGGCGGATGTGACCCCCCGCAGCGAGGCGGGGGAGATTCTCTCCGACCTGGAAACCAACGTCCTGCCGGACCTGATGCGGAATCACCCGGGCCTGCAATACAGCTTCGAGGGCCAGCAGGCCGACATTCGAGAGAGCCTCGGCAGCCTGCAGGTGTCCTTCGCCATCGCCCTTATGGCGATCTACGCCATGCTCGCGATCCCGTTCCGCAGCTACACGCAGCCGCTGATCGTGATGGTGAGCATTCCCTTCGGCATCGTCGGCGCGTTCCTCGGCCACCTGATCATGGGCTACGACCTGGCCCTTCCGAGCATCTTCGGCATCGTGGCGCTGTCCGGCGTGGTGGTCAACGACTCGCTGGTGATGGTGGACTTCGCCAATCGTCGGCGGCGGGAAGACGGCATGAACTACCACGACTCCATCGTCTCGGCCGGCATTCAACGCTTCCGGCCAATCATGCTCACCACGCTCACCACGTTCGGCGGGCTGGCGCCCATGATCTTCGAGACCTCGCGCCAGGCGCGGTTCCTCATCCCGATGGCGCTGTCGCTGGGCTACGGCATCCTCTTCGCCACGCTGATCACGCTGGTGCTGGTGCCGTCGCTTTACATGGCCGTGGAAGACTTCCATCGCTTCGCCCGCAAGGGCAGACGGCTGGTGGCGCCGCCCGCCCCCGCGCCGGAGCTGGACCCGACGCCCGCAAGATGAGCCGGAGACACGGCCGAGAGTGCTTCCGGGGAGCGGGGGAGGTGTTCGCTGGGGATGGAAGTACAGAATGGAGCAATGCGCAGTTTTTGCTTGACGCCTTCTTCCCGCCGCGCCTACACTTCTGTCGGCATCAAGAGTGCGTTAGGGTTCTGGCCCTGCGAGCGCACGGCAACCTGCTCCGGCTGCTCTTCGGCCGGGGAAAGGTGCCGCAGCCAGCCCCGCTGAGGTTCCGGCGATCAGGCGAGCAAGCCTGTGTTGCTGAGAACGGAGGCAGGGGAGCGATGCGGCCCGGAAGCGGCACGACCGGGCAAACGGTCACCCGTCATCCTCCCCAATTGGCTGTGCATGTGTTCGGCGGAGCCTCCGCGCTGTTACAACGCGGAGTGCCTGAGAAACAGAGAGGTCTCTGTGCCGGTGGTGCTGTGCGTGAAGGTACAGGAAGCATACGGAGCTTCGGAATCGCGGAGCGCCGTGAAGGAACCGCGACCGGCAGGGAGCAGTCGGCGAAATCGGATCCGCGAGTCAGGAGCCGGGAGTCAGGAACAACGCTTCCGCGCGGGAGAGCGGTCGGCCAGAGCTTCCGCAGGGTGAGAACTCAGAGGCGTGGCGTCCGCGCGGGCGCCGGCGAGCGGGATCTGTTGCCGTCAGTCGGAACCCGGAACTTAGAACTCAGAACGTAGAACTCAGAACTAGAAACTGGATACTCAAAACGTCTGCGATCACTTCCCGCGCGGCTCCAGCACCCGCGGGGCTTGGAAAGGAAGAGCCAATGACCACCGATGCACCGAACTACGGACTGGGCACCCTGGCCCTGCACGCCGGGCAGACGGACGACCCGGCCACGCATTCCCGGGCCGTGCCCATCTACGCCACCGCGGCGTATAACTTCGAGAGCACGCAGCACGCGGCCGACCTGTTCGCGCTGAAGCAGTTCGGCAACATCTACTCCCGCCTCATGAACCCCACCTGCGACGTGCTGGAGAAGCGCCTCGCGGCGCTCGACGGCGGCGTGGGGGCCTTGAGCTTCGCCAGCGGCATGGCGGCGATCTCCGCGGCCGTCGGCACGCTGCTCTCCGAGCCGGGGCAGAACATCGTCTCGGCGGCGAAGCTTTACGGCGGCACGGTGACGCTCTTCTCCCAGACGCTGCCGAAGCTCGGCGTCGAGTGCCGCATGTTCGACGCGGACGATCCGGCGGCCGCCGCGAAGCTCATCGACGGCAAGACGCGCGCCGTCTACGTCGAGAGCCTCGGCAACCCGGCCAACAACATCCCGGACTTCGCGGCACTGGCCAAGGTGGCCCACGACGCCGGCGTGCCGCTGATCGTGGACAACACGGTGCCCACGCCCGTGCTGCTGCGGCCGCTGGAGCACGGGGCGGACATCGTGGTCTATTCCACCACCAAGTACATCGGCGGGCACGGCGTGCACGTCGGAGGGGCGGTGGTGGACGGCGGGCGGTTCGACTGGACGGCCGAGGCCGACCGCTGGCCGCAGTTCACCAAGCCGGACCCGGCCTACCACGGCGTGGTGTTCACCGAGGCGCTGAAGCCCCTGGGCAACCTGGCGTACATCGTCCACATGCGCACGCACTGGCTGCGGGACACCGGCGCGGCGATGAGCCCCTTTGCGGCGTGGTGCTTTTTGCTGGGCCTGGAGACGCTGCACGTGCGGATGCCGCGCCACGTGGAAAACGCCGAGGCGCTGGCCAAGTGGCTGGAAGGCCACGAGTGCGTGGAGTGGGTGAACCACCCATCCCTGCCGGGCCACCCGCACCACCAGCTGGCGAAGCGCTACATGCCGGACGGCGCCGGGGCGATTATCGGCTTCGGCATCCGCGGCGGCCGGGCGGCCGGGGCGAGGTTCATCGACAGTGTGAAGCTCTGCAGCCACCTGGCGAACATAGGCGACGCCAAGACGCTCGTCATCCACCCGGCCAGCACGACGCACCAGCAGCTCTCGGACGACGAGCAGCGCGCCGCCGGCGTGAGCCCGGAGTTTGTCCGCCTGTGCGTGGGCATCGAAGACGTGGCGGACATCCGTGCGGACCTGGACCAGGCGCTGCGGGAGGCAGTTCTGAGTTCCTAGTTCTGAGTTTGGAGTAACGGCAACAGCGCACCCGCGCGGAGCGTTTCTGGGCGCCACGGGTGTCGGACACCCGTGCCTCACGGGCGTGAGGACACGCCCGTGGCGCCCGCGTGGCAGAGCCGCGAGCGCAAGCGAGCGGGACCTCTGTTTCCCGGGTTCTCTGTTTGTGGAAGAAAGCGAACCGACGCCATGACAGAAATCTTCTCCAGCAGTGACGACATCCGCGGCGGCGGGGAGCTGCCGCACGCCCAATACGCCACGTTCTCCGATCCGCTGAAGCTCGAACTCGGCGGCGAGTTGCCCGGCGTGACGGTGGCCTACGAGACCTACGGCGAATTGAACGCGACCAAGTCCAACGCCGTGCTGATCTGCCACGCGCTGAGCGGAGACTCGCACGTGGCCGCGCACGACCCATCGGACACTCCCGGCTGGTGGGATATCGCCGTCGGGCCGGGCAAGGCCATCGACACCGACCGCTACTTCGTGATCTGCCCGAACGTGCTGGGCGGCTGCCGCGGCGCCACCGGCCCCGGCAGCATGAACCCCGCCACCGGCCGGCCGTGGGGGGCGGACTTCCCCGCCATCACCATCGCCGACATGGTCGAGTGCCAGCGGATGCTGATCGACCGGCTCGGCATCGACAAGCTCCTGTGCGTGGTGGGCGGCTCGATGGGCGGCCACCAGGTGCTCACCTGGGCCCGGCGCCACGGAAACCGCGTGAAGGCCTGTGCGGCCATCGCCACCAGTCCGCGCCTCACCAGTCAGGCCATGGCGTTCGACATCGTCGGCCGCAACGCCATCCTGCACGATCACTGCTTCCACGGCGGCCAGTACTACGGCGAGGAGTGCAAGCCGACCATCGGCCTGGCCATCGCCCGGATGATCGGGCACATCACGTACCTCTCGCGCGAGGCCATGCGGGACAAGTTCGAGGCCACCCGCTACCAGCCGCGCGACGTGGCGACGGAGTTCGAGAAGCGCTTTTCCGTCGGCTCGTACCTGGGCTACCAGGGCGCGAAGTTCGTCGAGCGGTTCGACGCCAACAGCTACATGACGCTGTCGATGGCGATGGACCTGTTCGACGCCGGCGACAGCAAGGAAGAACTGGCGGCCTCCATCGGCCGGGCCGAGGCCCGCTGGCTGGTGATGAGCTTCTCCAGCGACTGGCTGTTCCCCCCGGACCAGAGCCGGCAGATCGTCGAGGCGCTGCTGGCGGCGCGGCGGGCGGTGACCTACTGCCAGATCGCCTCTCATTGCGGGCACGACGCGTTTTTGCTGCCCAACGAGATCGACACGTACGGCGAACTGCTGCGGGCGTTTCTGGCGAACGTCAATGGCGCGGCCGTGCCCGGCGTGCCGGAGGCGGAGGCCGGCGGCCCCAGCGCCATCAGCATCTTCCACCCGGACCGGACGGATTACGACCGCATCGCCGAGCTCATCCCGGCCGGGGCGAGCGTGCTGGACCTCGGCTGCGGGGCCGGGCAACTGCTCACGCTGCTGCGCGAGCGCGGCCACGAAAAGCTCATGGGCGTGGAGCTGGACGAGCGCAGCGTGCTGGCCTGCGCGCGGCGCGGGCTGGACGTGATCCACGCGGACCTGAACGCAGGGCTTCCGCAGTTCGGCGAGGGGCAGTTCGATTGCGTGATCCTCTCCCAGACGCTCCAGGCCGTGCTGGACGTGCCGGGCGTGCTGGAGAGCATGCTGCGCGTCGGCGGGCGGTGCATCGTGAGCTTCCCGAACTTCGCCTACCGCACGTTGCGGCGGATGCTGGCCGAGGAGGGCCGGGCGCCCGAGGCGCCGGGCATCCTGAGCCATCACTGGTACGACACGCCGAACGTGCGCTTCCTGTCCATCAAAGACTTCGAGCAGTTCTGCCAGGAGCGCGGCTACCGCGTGCATCGCCGCGTGTGCCTGGACACCGAGGCCGGCGAGGAAGTGCACGAAGAGCCGAACCTCAACGCGGACCTGGCGATCTACGTCATCAGCCGGTGACGGCAGGGCAAGCGGCAAGGCAAGAGGGCAAGAAGGCAGGCGGCAGGAGGGCAACGGCAAATGGCCACGGCGCTCGCCTGCGGCAAGGCATTAGGGACTTGGGACCAGGCAATAGGCTGCGGCCACAACGCTCCCCGATGCCGCGCGGCAGAGCCGCGAGCGCCAGCGAGCGGGGCCGTTGCGGAGGAAGTTCTGAGTTCAGAGTTCTGCGTTCGGAGTAACGGCGACAGCGCTCCACGCGCGGCAGAGCCGCGAGCGGCCTGCCCTGAGCGAAGTGCAAGGGAAGCGAGCGGTCGGCCAGAGCTTTCGCAAGGTGAGTGTTGAGGCTCCGCGCCCGCCGCGGTCCGCGTAAATACATTTGCCGGGGGCTTCGTGGCTTAACTACACTGAGAAGCGCCCCGGCGGACGTCAGGGACGCTTGTTCATGCAGAGCCGCGCTCGACCGGTGCACGAATCGCGACGGGAGCTCCAAGCCGATGAGAATCCGCTGCAAGGACTGCCGCAAACGAATATCCGTGGACGACGCCTTCGCCGGCGGCGTGTGCCGCTGCCCGTACTGCAAGGCGATCAACCTGGTGCCGGGCGACGCCATGACGCCCACCCGCACGGTTCGCCCGGACGCTCCGGACGCCCGTCCGCAAGCGCCCGCCCCCGTCGCGACGCCCGCGCCGCCGGAGAAGCCCCCCGCGGAGCACGAAATTCCCATGGCCCGGCCGGTGCTGGTGCAGGGGGTGGTGGCGATCGTGGGAATCGCCATGCTGCTGGTGATGCTCCCCGCGGCGATCTGGCTGGCGGTCGCCATCTCCAGCGAAGATCCCAACTCCGCCCCTTCGCCGACGGGCGACGGCAAGGGCCCGTCCCATGGCGGCGCGGCGCGCAATGGACAGATCGTGGGGCCGCCCCCGGAGGTCAACCCGCTTTCGGCCGGCGCGAGCGCCAGCGTGGCCGGGGAGATTCCGGTGGAGTCGCCCGTGGCGTATGTGCTGGACGGCGGAGCGAGCATGGGGCCGATGTTCGACATCGGCATCTACCTGACGCGCGTCTCGGTCCAGACGCTGGGGGCCGAAGGCCGGTTCAACATCTTCGTTTCGCGGGAGAGCGGCGTGGCGTCCATGGCCGAAACCTGGCGGCCGGGTGGGCCTCCCGGCGAGAAAGAAGCCAAAGAATTCCTGGATAACCAGCACATGACGGGCGCCGCGGCCGGCGCTTCGGACCTGCCAGCGGCGTTCGGCCGGGCCGTGGCGGCCAAGCCCAAGACGATCGTCCTGCTGGTCGGCAAGAAGGTTTTGGACGATCCCGCGTCCCTTGGCCGACAGGCCAAAGAGGCCGGGGCGAAGGTAATCGCCATCTCGCTGGACGCCGACGAGTTCGCCGCCGACAGCGCCGCCAAGGTGGCCGAGGCCGGCGGAGGCGCGGCGCGGAATTTCTCCTTTTCGCAACTGCAAGTGTGGCTCAACACGGCCACGAGATTGGATTGACGGATGACGGAGTCGAAACAGAGCAAGGCCCCGCTGCACCGGCGGCGCGCGACCTGGATTGCCGCCGGGCTGGCGGCAGCGCTGGTTGTGGGCGGCGCGATCGTCTACAAGAACGTGTTTCACCTTCGGTGGTTCGGCGCCGTGGAGGAGGGCGTGCTGTACCGCTGCCGCCAGCCGCGTGGGCTGCGGTGGCGCGTGCTGGACCGATACGGCATTCATCGTGTGATCAACCTTCGCACGGAGGTGGAGAACCCGGACGAACTGGCCGAGAGCAAGCGCGTCTGCCGGGAAAAGGGGGTGGAGTTCGTGCACATCCCCGTGGCCTCGCTGCTGCCGAACGACGAGCAGATCGAGCAATTTCTCCGCGCCGTCCGCACCAGCGAGGGGCCGGTGCTGCTGCACTGCCAGCACGGCCGGCACCGTACGGGCTTCATGAGCGCGTGCTACCGCGTGGTCGTGCAGGACTGGCCCGTGCGGCGGGCCATCGACGTGGAGTTGATCGGCTACAACGCCGAGCCGAAGGCCGAGGACGACGACAAACTCACCAAGACCGTGGCGATTCTCACCCGGCTCAAAGACAACCGGGCCGAATGGCTGGCCAAGACCGCCCCGCCGGTGCTGGCCGGGGCGGAAACAGCCGCCCGGTGACCTCCGTCGGTCGATTGGTCGATTGGCCAACGGGGCGGCGGGTTCATGGGTCGGCTGGATCGGCGGGAGGGCATCGCTTGCCCGAGGCCGCCCTCGCTGGTATCTTTCCTTCATGGCCGCGACCCGTTCGAAGATCCAGAAGAACCTCCAGCGCATCCAAGAAACCGTGGCCGAGGCCTGCGCCCGCTCCGGGCGAGACCCGAACGAGGTGCGCCTCGTGGCGGTCACCAAGTCGGCGGAACTGGAGGAGGTAAAGCACCTCGTCGACCTCGGCGTGACGGACCTCGGCGAGAGCCGCGCCCAGCAGTTCGCCAGGCGCGCCGAGGACCTGGCCGCCTGGCTGGACCGCAAACGCACCGACGCGCCCCCGCGGGTCCGCTGGCACCTGATCGGCCACCTGCAGCGCAACAAGGTCAAGTCCGTGCTCCCCCATGCCGCGATGATCCACTCCGTGGACTCCCTCCGCCTGGCCGAGGAGATCAACACCCGCTGCGAGCAGGCCGGGCGCGTGATGGACGTGATGCTCCAGGTGAACTGCTCGGAGGAAGACCAGAAGTTCGGCTGCGCGGTGGGCGCCGCCGGCCACCTGGCGGAGATGATGGCCGGCATGAAGCACCTGCGGCTGGTGGGGCTGATGACGATGGCCGCCCTGAGCGACAACCCGCAAGACGCCCGCCCCACGTTCACGCGGCTGCGGGAGTTGTTCGAGGAAATGCGGCGAGACCGCATCGGCGGCGACGACTTCCGGCACCTGTCGATGGGCATGAGCAACGACTACGCCGTGGCCGTGGAGCAAGGCGCGACGATCCTGCGCATCGGCACGGCGATCTACGAGTGACGGCATTGCGGATTTCGGGTTGCGGATTGCTTTCTGAGCAAAGGCTGACTCAAACGCAGAGACCGCAGAGCCGTTCGGGCCGAAGGCCCGAGAAGGATTTAGCCGGAGGCGTGAGCCTCCGGTAGCCTGGCGCTCTTGGGACGGGGAGCCCCGAAGGGGCGAAAGGGCAGCATGGCGAGAAGGGGAGAGGCAGGATGGCGCCTGAACAACGGTACGTGTCGAAGGAACTCACGCACTTCGTGGGCAGGAGCCTGCCAAGCGATCAGGCCCGGTTCGAGTTGCTTGTGAGCATACTGAAAGAGGAGGGGAGCGGCTATGGTGGCGAAAAGGGCCTCTGGCTCACGCATCCTCCTCACGACCCCAAGCAGCCCGGAGGCAATCTGGTTTTATCCGGGAATCCGCTCGAATCTTTAGAAAAAGGCGAACTGGTCTGTCCAGAGATGGTCTGCTTCTGCGACATTCCATCGGGCGACCTTGGCATCCACATGGAGAAGTACGGGCAGTTTGGCATCGCCTTCACAAAGGAGTTCCTCGTAGAGCGCGGCGCGAACCCCGTGTTCTACATGGAGCAGAATGCTTTCCTGACGGACCATCGATACGCCAATGGGAAACCGGAGAGACATACGCGAAGAGGCGAGTTCTTCGCGAAGGCCGCAGAAGACTGGAAGAAGGGTGCGAACAATGGTGATCGGCGAAACATATTGAAGAACGCTGTCAACTGGTACTTCTTTCCGTACATCAAGCTGTTCGGTTCCTCTCTTGACGACAACCACGAGAAGAATTTCTACATGGAACGGGAATGGCGTCTGCTGGGCAATGTATGTTTTCAGCTTGATGATATTGTCCGCGTCATAATGCCATGTGAGCATGCCCGAGCTTTCCGCAATGCGGTGCCTGCGTATTCCGGCTCGCTAACGTTGGTGTGATGGGGCTCCGTTCTGGCCTCTGATCTCCGGCCTATGACCTCTGGTAAGGAAGGAGCGAGAAAATGACCCGCGATGAAGTGCTGAAATTCGTCCGGAGCAACCCGGTGTGCTGCATGGCCACCGTGGAAAATGGCGCCCCGCGCGTGCGGGCGATGATGACCGCCCTGGTCGGGCAGGAGGGCCTGACCTTCTCCACCGGCGCGCAGAAGGACGTCTGCCGGCAGATCCAGGCCGACCCGCGGGTGGAGCTTTGCTACTGGCGCGAGTCGGACGACGCCATGCTCCGCATCCGCGGGCGGCTGGAGCCGATGGACGACGTGGAGGTCAAGAAGGCGATCGTCCAGCGGTTCGACTTCCTCAGGCCGGCCGTCGAGAAAATGGGCTACGAGTGCCTCGCCGTCTTCCGGCTGTCCGGCGGGCAGGCCGGCATGTGGAGCCAGGCAAACGCCTTCCAGCCGACGGCGTTCAGCGAGTTCTGACGGCCTTTCCCGAACGTTCTTCGTTCGGCCGAACGGGCCAATCCGGCGACCGTCGGCGATAATCATAAGTGGCCGAATGCCTTATGGCGCCGCGTTCGGCGAGAAGGGGCTTGCATGGCTGGTGACCGCTCCGCAACCAACTCCATCGCATCCCTCGCCGATCCGCCGGAAGAGGAAGTTCGGAGGTCGGAGCCACAACGCTCTCCTCCGGCAAGGCCACGGCGCTCCGGGCAATCCGCCAATCGACCAGTTGACTAG
>Ga0102959_1000003_pt1 | contig 74022 bp, 75 predicted proteins | sample SalPonF2_B_D2_MG_FD_84520 | JGI IMG/M metagenome (GOLD analysis project Ga0102959, IMG submission 84520) | Salt pond soil microbial communities from South San Francisco under conditions of wetland restoration - Salt Pond MetaG SF2_B_D2_MG ...
CGCGAGCAGTGCGCTTAACCGCTCGCCGCCGCTACCAGTCGGCGATGAGCGGGCAGGCGTCGGAGGAGTCCGTCTTCGACCTGCTGGGACCGGCGGTGCAAGCGGCGCTTGCCGAGCGCGGCTTCGACCGGCCGACGGAGCCACAGCGCCGGGCCATCCCGCCGCTGGTGGCGGGCGAGCACGCCCTCGTCATCGCGCCGACCGGGACCGGCAAGACCGAGACGGCGATGCTGCCGGTCTTCGACGCCATCAACCGCACCGAGCCGCGCTTCGGCATCTCCGTGCTCTACATCACGCCGCTCCGGGCGCTCAACCGCGACATGCGCGAGCGCCTGGAGTGGTGGGGCGAGAAGCTCGACGTCGAGGTGGCGGTCCGGCACGGCGACACGACGCGCTACCAGCGGACGAAGCAGGCCGAAGAGCCGCCGGACGTGCTCGTCACGACGCCCGAGACGCTGCAGGCGATGCTGACGGGCTCGAAGCTCCGGAAGGGCCTCGCCGACGTCGCGCACGTCGTCGTCGACGAGGTCCACGAGCTCGCCGGCTCCAAGCGGGGCGCGCAGCTCACCGTCGGACTGGAGCGGCTCCGGGCGCTCGCCGGGCCGTTCCAGCGCATCGGGCTGTCGGCGACGGTCGGCGACCCCGGGGAGGTCGGTCGGTTCCTCACGGGCGACCGTGGCTGTGAGATCCTCACCGTGGACGCGGGAAGCAAAGTCGAGTTCACCGTCACCTGGCCCGAGGTGATCGAGGCCGACGAGCAGCTCGGCCGGAAGCTCATGACCGAGCCCGAGGTCGCCAGCCACGTGCGGGCCATCCGCGACGTCGTGGCGGCCCACGAGTCGACGCTGATCTTCGTCAACACGCGCCAGACGGCCGAGGCGCTGGGGTCGCGCTTCCGGGCGCTCGACGTCTCCGTCGGAGTCCACCACGGCTCGCTCTCGAAGGATGCCCGCATCGAGGTCGAGGAGGGGTTCGCGGCCGGCGACATCGACGCATTGCTCTGCACCTCGTCGATGGAGCTGGGCATCGACATCGGCCAGATCGACCACGTGGTCCAGTACCAGAGCCCGCGCGAGGTCGCGCGACTGCTCCAGCGGGTCGGGCGCGCCGGCCACCGCCAGGACCAGGTCTCCCACGGGACCATCGTCGTCGGCGGGCCGGACGACGCGATGGAGGCGATGGCCATCGCCCGCCGGGCGCGGGCCGGGGAGGTCGAGCCCGCGGCCATCCACCACGGCAGCCTCGACACGGTGGCGAACCAGGTCGTCGGACTGGTGATGGATTTCGGCGAGATACCGGCCCGCGAGGCCTACGAGCTCGTCACGAGCGCCTACCCGTTCCGGGACCTCGACGAGGAGACGTTCAAGGCGGTGGTCCGCGAGGTCGCCGGCAACCACGTGGTCTGGCTCGACGAGGAGGCAGACACCGTCGAGAAGACCGGCGGGAGCTGGCAGTACTACTACGCCAACCTCTCGATGATTCCCGACGAGACGACCTTCGAGGTCCACGACATCGCCAGCGGGCGGCAGATCGGCACCCTCGACGAGCGGTTCGTCGTCACCTTCGCCGAGCCGGGCGCGGTGTTCGTCCAGCGAGCCGAGATGTGGCGCATCGCGGAGATAGACGAGGAGGCAGAGCGGGTCGAGGTCTCGCCCATCGAGGACCCGACCGGCGAGGTTCCCTCGTGGGTCGGCCAGGAGATTCCCGTGCCGCCGGCGGTCGCCCAGGAGGTCGGCGAGATGCGGGGCGTCGCCGGCCCGCAGTTCGACGAGGGCGCGGCGGTCGAGGGGGTGGCCCGCGAGTTCACGCACCGGTACCCGATCGACGACGACAGCTCCGCCGCTGCCCTGGAGACGCTGTCGAGGCACGCCGAGACCGGCTCGCCGCTCCCGACCCACGACCGCGTCGTGGTGGAGAGCGAGGCCGGGCACATCGCGGTGAACGTCTGCTTCGGCCACCGGATAAACGAGACCATCGGCCGCCTGCTCGCGGCGCTCCTCGGCCAGCGCACCGGCTCCTCGGTCGGGATGGAGATAGACCCCTACCGCATCGAACTCGAGGTGCCGGGCGGCGTCTCCGGCCGGGACGTCGCCGACCTGCTCTTCGAGACGGACCCGGCGCACCTCGAACCCCTCATCGAGCTCTCGCTGAAGCGGGCGGACACGCTGAAGTTCACCCTCTCGCAGGTGGCCGCGAAGTTCGGCGCGCTCAAGCGCTGGCAGGGCCGCACGAACGTCTCGCTCGACCGGGTGCTCGCCGCCCTCGAGGACACGCCGATGTACGAGGAGTCGGTCCGCGAGGTGTTCCACGACGACCTCGACGTCGAGGGCGCCCGCGACGTGCTGCGGGCCGTCCAGGCGGGCGACCTCGCGGTCGACGTCGTCGGGGGCCGGACGCCCATCGGCGTGGACGGGCGGTCGAGCGGCTCGGAGCTGCTCGCGCCCGAGCACGCCGACGCGAGCGTGGTCCGCGCCGTCCGCGAGCGCATCCAGGAGGACCGCGTCCGCCTGTTCTGCGTCCACTGCCGCGACTGGGACCAGGAGACGAAGGTCCGCCGCGTCCGCGACCAGCCCGAGTGCCCCCGGTGTGGCTCGACGCGCGTCGCCGCGCTCAGCCCCTGGGCCGACGAGGTGGTCAGCGCGGTCCGCGCCGACGAGAAGGACGACGAGGAGGAGAAGCTGACCGAGCGCGCCTACCGGAACGCCAGCATCGTCCAGAGCCACGGACGGAAGGCGGTGGTCGCCCTGACCGCCCGCGGCGTCGGCCCGCAGAACGCCGCGCGCATCATCAACCGCCACCGCGAGGACGCAGACGACTTCTACCGGGACATCCTGGAACGGGAGCGCGAGTACGCCCGGACCAAGGCGTTCTGGTAGCGTCTTTTTTGCGCTCGGGTTCGCGGCCTGCGGCCCCGAACCGCTCGCACAAATTAGCTTCACCAAAAAAGGCCGCGAGCGAGCGGCCCTCGCTCGCGGTTGTGTGCTTTACCGCCTCCGCACCACCTCCGCACCGTCTCCGCTTCCGCCACCGCAACGTCTCCGCGCCGGCTCCGCTTCCGCCTCCGCATTCACCGCCGCACTGCTACCACTTCCGAACTGCGTCCCTCGCCGCTACCGCGCCGCCACCGAAACGCGTCTGCACCGCCACCACACCGAGACAGCACCTCGTCCGACCACCGCCGGTTGCCGGCACCGGTACCACGCGGATCAGCGGGCCGATATCACCAGACCAGCCAGTCGGCTGATACCACCGGACCGCCCGCAGGATGTCAATGTCAACCACTAACATTGTGGTTTTATTACAATTGGGGCATGATAACACAGGTGTATGTCGGGACGGGACCCCCTCGGGACGGCGATGCTTTCGTACCAGCGCGGGGAGTACGAGCGCGGCGACCTCCTCTACCGCGACGGCGACCGGACCCGGGCGGGCGACGTCGCGGAGAACTACTTCGGCGACCCGTTCGACCCGAGCGAGTTCGCCGAGCGCCGGTACGCGTACATCGACGGCCCGGTCATCGACGTGGGCTGTGGCGCGGGGCGGGACGCGTTGTACCTCCAGGAGCGATACGAGACGCTGGCGGTGGACGTCAGCCCCCCGGCGGTCCGGGCCGCGCGGGAGCGCGGTGTGGCGCACGCGGCGGTCATGGACATGTTCGACCTCGCGGTCCCGGACGGTCGGTTCCGCTCGGTCCACGTCGTCGGCACGCAGGCGAGTCTGGCGTCGTCGCTGACGGGAATGAGCGCGCTGCTCGCGGAGTTCGCGCGCGTGACCGACGCCCACGGGACGGCGGTCGTGGACATGCTCGACCCCACCGTCGACGGCTTCGAGGAGGCGTTCGGCTATCGCCGCGATTTCAGGCGCGGGATGGCGCGGCGGACGTTCCACTTCGAATACAGGGCGGCCCGAAGGGCCGCCGAACGGGCGAGCGGTGAGGAAAGCGAACCGCGAGCAGGCGAGGGTCGCAGACCCTCGGACTGTGCGAGCGGTGAGCGAAGCGAACCGCGAGCAGGGGCGGCCCGGAGGAACGCCACGGACCCCAACGACGACTCGACCGACCCCCGGCCTGGCGACCTGATCGGCCCGACGCTCGACTTCCTGCTCGTGGACCCCGAGCGCTTCCGCGAGGCCGTCGCGGCGACCGAGTGGTCCGTGGCCGAGGTGCTCCGGCGCGAGGCTGGGTCAGCTCACTACGCCCTGGCGCTGGAGAAGTAGGCAGACGTGAACCGTCGGCACGGGCGACGTTGATGTGGAGCGACCCCGGACACTGCAGGCGATTACATTGACTTACAATTACTTACAGAAACGTACATAGACTTACAAACACTCGAAACCGGTCCCGCCGGCCCCGGGAGCGCCCGCACACGTTCGAACCGCCCGCGAACCGGGGTCGACGCGACCGATGTAAACAGTGAAACCGCGAGCCGACCACCTTGACCCATGAGCGAAGCGGACGCCATCGAGCGGGTCCCCGAACCGAACACCGTGGCGTCGCTCGCCGCCGACCTCCGCGACCTGGGGGTCGAGGCAGGCGACACCGTCCTCGTCCACGCCTCGCTGAGCGCGCTGGGCTGGGTCAGCGGCGGCGCGCCGGCGGTCGTCGACGCGCTGCTGTCGGTGGTGACCGAGGACGGGACGCTCGTGATGCCGACCCATTCCCCCCACTGCTCCGACCCCGCACACTGGTCGAACCCGCCGGTGCCAGAGGACTGGATTCCGGTCATCCGCGAGACGATACCGGCCTACCGACCGGCGGTCACGCCGACGCGGGGCGTGGGCGCCATCGCGGAGTGCTTCCGCACCTACCCCGGCGTCGTCCGGAGCGCCCACCCGGTCGTCTCCTTCGCCGCGTGGGGCGCCGACGCCGAGGCGGTCGTGGCCGACCACGCCCTCGACTACCGGCTGGGGGAAGCGTCGCCGCTCGCCCGCGTCTACGACCGCGACGGCGACGTGCTCCTGCTCGGCGTCGGGCACGGCGTCAACACCTCGCTCCACCTCGCCGAGAACCGCGCGGACTACCCGAAGGGGACCGAGACCGACGGCTCGCCCGTGCTCGTCGACGGCGAGCGGGCCTGGGTCGAGTACGAGAACGTCGTCGAGGACACCGACGACTTCCCCGCCGTCGGCGCCGCGTTCGAGCGCGACGTGGGACTCGCGCTCGGCGAGGTCGGCGCCGCGACCGCCAGGCTCGCCCCGCAGCGCGACCTCGTGGACTTCGCCGTCGAGTGGTTCGAGGACAACCGGTAGCCCTGGCGGTCCCCGAACGTGGGGACCCGGAGTGGACACTCAGTCGCTCTCGTCCACCAGCGCCAGCAGGCGCTCCCGGAGCTCGGCCGGTCCGTGGACCACCTCGTCGGCGGCGGGGAGGGCCTGGTCGTCCCGGGTGGGGGGCCGGTCCGGGTCCGCGTGGTCGGTCGGTCGATAGCCGACGACGTAGGCCCCAGCGCGGTGTGCCGCGGTCGTGCCCGTCTCCGAGTCCTCGACGACGACGCACGACCCGGGGTCGACGCCAAGCTCCGCGGCCACGCGCTCGTAGATGGCCGGCTCCGGCTTGCCGGGGACGTCGAGGTCGGCCGCGCTGACCACCGCGTCGAAGCGTCCGTCGAGGTCGAAGCGGTCGAGGACCATCTGTATCCACTCTGGGAACGACGACGTGGCGACGGCGACCCGCAGGCCACACTCGCGCAGGGCAGAGAGCAGGTCGTGGAAGCCGGGCATGAGGTCGGCGCGCTCGCGGTAGATGGACGCGGCCTTGCGGTCGTAGAGGTCGAAGTAGGCCCCGCGGGAGACCGAGACGGCGTCCCGCGCGGCGAGCGACTCGTACTGGTCGAGGACGTTCACGCCGGTCAGGTCCGCGGGCGTGACCGACGGGTCCGTGATGGCGGCGTCGATGACCTCGGCCATCACGTCCTCCCAGTAGCGCTCGGAGTCGACGATGACGCCGTCCATGTCGAAGACGACGGCCCGGACGACCACCGATTACCCCTCCTCCGTCGCCGTCACGTGCGCTATCGCCGCGTCGAAGTGCGACCGGGAGACGCGAATCTCCGCGGCCCGGGCGTCGGCCTCGTCGACGCCCCACGCGTCCACGGCCTCGCGGATGGCGCGCATCGACGCCTCGCGGACGATGGCCTCGATGTCGGCCCCGGTGTAGCCCGACAGCTCCGCGGCCACCGCGTCGAGGTCCACGTCGTCCGCGAGCGGCTTGTCCGCGGCGTGGACCGCCAGGATGGCCCGCCGCGCCGCCTCGTCCGGCCGTGGCACCTCGACGTGCGTCTCCAGCCGGCCCGGCCGGAGCAGCGCGGGGTCGATGGCCGCCTTGCGGTTGGTCGCGGCCAGGACGACCAGGTTCGGGTTGGCGGCGACGCCGTCGAGCTCGGTCAGCAGCTGGGAGACGACGCGCTCGGTCACCTCGTGTTGCCCCTCGCCGCGCCGGGCCGCGATGGCGTCGATCTCGTCGAAGAAGACGATGGCCGGCGAGGCCTGGCGGGCGCGCTCGAAGACCTTGCGGACCGCCTTCTCGGACTCGCCGACGTACTTATCGACCAGCTCCGGCCCGGCGACGTGGATGAAGTTGACGCCGCTCTCGTGGGCGATGGCCCGCGCGAGCAGGGTCTTGCCCGTGCCCGGCGGCCCCCAGAGCAGGATGCCGCGCGGCGGGTCCGTGTTCGTCGCCTCGAAGAGGTTGGCGTGGGAGAGCGGCCACTCCACCGACTCGCGGAGCGTCCGCTTGGCCGCCTCCAGGCCCCCGACGCGCTCGAAGCCGGTGTCGGGCATCTCGGCGACGTACTCGCGCATCGCCGACGGCTCGACGCTGGCGAGCGCGCGCTCGAAGTCGGCCCGGGTGACGGTGAGCGCCGCGAGCGTCACCTCACCCGCCCGGGCGCGGCGAAGCGCCGTCATCGCCGCCTCAGACACCAGCGCCTGGAGGTCGGCCCCGACGAAGCCGTAGGTCCGGTCGGCGTAGCTCTCCAGCGGGACGTCCGTGGCCAGCGGCACGCCGCGGGTGTGAATCTCGAGTATCTCCCGTCGGCCCTCCTTGCCAGGCACGCCGATCTCTATCTCGCGGTCGAAGCGGCCGCCGCGACGGAGCGCCTGGTCGATGGCGTCCACGCGGTTGGTCGCGCCGATGACGACCACCTTGTTCCGGGCCTCCAGGCCGTCCATCAGCGAGAGCAGCTGGGCGACCACCCGGCTCTCCATGTCCGCGCCCTCGTCGCGCGTGGCCGCGATGGCGTCGATCTCGTCGAAGAAGACGATGCTCGGGGCGTTCTCGCGTGCCTCCTCGAATATCTCGCGGAGTCGCTCCTCGCTCTCGCCCTTGTACTTCCCGAGGATCTCCGGCCCGGAGACGGAGATGAAGTGGGCGTTCGCCTCGCCCGCGACGGCGCGGGCGATGAGCGTCTTGCCCGTCCCGGGCGGCCCGTAGAGCAACACGCCCGACGGCGGGTCAATGCCCAGCCGCTGGAATATCTCGGGGTTCGTCAGCGGGAGCTCCACGAGCTCGCGGACCTGCTCTAGCTCCTCGCCCAGCCCGCCGATGTCCTCGTAGGTGATGCCGACGCGGAGCTCGGTGTGCGCCCGCGCGTCGGTCGGCACCTCCAGTCTGGTGTCTTCGCCGACGATGACGGTGCCGCTCGGCTCCGTTCGGACCACCTGGAACTCCCCGGCCTCGCCGAGCGCGTCGATTCGGACGCGCTGGCCGGCGCTCACCGGCCGGTCGAGCAGCGCCCGCTTGACCGTCGCGGCGACCGACTCGGGGTCCGCAGAGAGCGGGTCGGTCGGCGCGACGACGACGTGGTGGGCCGCCGCGACGTGCTTCGGCCGGACGACGACGGTCTCGCCGACCCGGGCGCCGGCGTTCGACCGGGTCTCCCCGTCGATGCGGAGCTCTCCCTCCGGGAGCGCCCCACCCGGCCACACCTTCGCCACGGTCGCCCGCGACCCCTCGATGACGACGGTATCACCGCTCAGCACGCCCAGCGTCCGCCGCGCCCCGTCGGGCAGGCGGACGATGCCGCGGCCGGCGTCGCGCGCCTCCGCCTCGCGGACGACGAGCTCGACGCCGCTGTCCTCGCTCATTGGCCCGAAGTTGTCACGCCAGCGGCTTTAACCGTTCCCCTCGGAGTAACGCATTTACCCCCTCGCGTGCGACTTCATAGCATGGTCGAGGAGACCGAACGGGACGGGATGACCTGGTATAAGTGCGAGGGCTGTGGGATGCTCTTCGACGACGTCGAGGAGGCGAACCAGCACGAACAGCACTGCGACCACGAGGAGCCGACGTACCTGATGTGACCGGCGGGCGGGGGCATCGAGGAGCGGCGGGCGTGGAGCCGTGTGGTTGGCGGAAGCGCCGCGTCGGTCGCTACGCCTCGTCGGCCTCGTTCTCGACCTCGTCTTCGTCCTCCTCGGCGAACAGCTCGAAGGAGCGCTCGCCGAGTTCGTCCTCCACGAAGACGAACACCCGACCGCGCGTGACGTCGGGGTCGGCCTCGACCTCCACCGCGTAGCCGTCGAGACGGACGGTCACGCCCGGGAACAGCTCGGCGTCCTGGCCCGGCTCCAGGATGACCCGCCCGACGCCGGAGGACTCCATGATGTCGTCGTGGGTCTTGAGGTCGTTGACGTACGTGAGCACGCCCTGGGTCTCGGTGGAGTCACAGACCAGCACGTGGACGTCCTTGCCCGGCTGGCACCGGAGCGTACCGTAGGCCTTCTCGGGGATGCCGTTGTAGAAGGTCTCCCGCCCGTCCGTGTACTCGACGACGACGCCGTCCGGGGTGAGTTCGACGCCGACGGTACTCGGGGGCACGTCGTTGTGGACGCTCATCTACGGGTCCTTGGGTCGGTGCCGGGAAAAGGTGTGCGTTCCGCGGTCGGTGTCGGGGAGGTGGCTGTATCGCGGTCGGTGGTCATGCCCGGGGCCGGCCGAGACCGACGTGACGAACCGCGTTCGGACCGCGGGTTTCGGTTGTCACGACCACCAACCGTAAGTACGCACCGCGAGAGACTCACGACTACAATGCGCGGTCGCGCCAGGGCACCCGCCGCCGGCACCGTCCTCAACGCCCTCGCCACGGGGCACGGGTCGGCGTTCGCCATCGACCGGTACGTCTCCGCGACGGTCGAACTCGACGCCGGGGAGCCGACGGTCCGGGGCGCGGTCGCCGACGGCCCAGACGCCGACACCCGACTGATCGAGCGCTGCGTCGAACTCGTGGTCGAGGAGTACGGCGACGGGGACGGCCCCGACGGAGACGAGTTTGGCGGCACTGTCACCACGGAGAGCGAGATCCCGATGGCGTCGGGGCTCAAGAGTTCGAGCGCCGCCGCGAACGCCACGGTCCTCGCCACACTCGACGCGCTCGGGCTGGTCGAGGCGGTCACGCGGGAGGACGCGGCCCGTCTCGGCGTCAGGGCCGCCCGCGAGGTCGGCGTCACCGTCACCGGTGCCTTCGACGACGCGAGCGCGAGCATGCTCGGGGGGCTGACCGTCACGGACAACGAGCGGGACGTGCTGCTCGTCCGCGACGAGGTCGGCTGGGACGTGCTGGTCTACTCGCCGCCCGAGCGGGCCTTCAGCGCGGACGCCGACGTCGACCGGTGTCGACGGGTCGCGCCGATGGCCGACCTCGTCGAGGAGCTGGCGCTCGCGGGGCGCTACGCCGAGGCCATGACCGTGAACGGCCTGGCCTTCTGCGCGGCCCTGGACCGGCCGACCGACCCGCTGCTCGCGGCGATGGACCGCGCGGCGGGCGCGAGCCTCTCGGGGACCGGCCCGAGCTACGTGGCCGTCGGCGACCGGGAGGCGCTCGAGGCGGTACGGGAGGACTGGACCGAACTGGAGGGAACGACATGGCTGACGAGAACACAGACAGACGGCGCGCAGACGAGATGAGCCTTGACGAACTCCGCGAGGAGATCGCGGAGATCGACCGCGACCTGGTGGACCTGATCGCCCGCCGGACCTACGTCGCGGACACCATCGCGCAGGTGAAAGCCGAGCGCGGCCTCCCCACCACCGACGAGCAGCAGGAACAGCGCGTGATGGACCGCGCCGGCGAGTACGCCGAGGCTTTCGAGGTGGAGTCGAACCTGGTGAAGGCCATCTTCCGGCTGCTCATCGAGCTGAACAAGGTCGAGCAGCGGGAGAATCGGTGACGCGCCGCTATCGGCCGGTGAGTGGCGGCGGGTGCGACCCCCGACGGCCGTTCGATGCCCGATTCGGGACGAGTCCCGCGTGGTGACCGGAACTACGCCTCCAGCGGCCGGTTGATCTCGACGAGGTTCCCGTCGGGGTCACGGAAGTGCGCGACCCGGATGCCCCACGCGGGCCGGTCGTGTGGTTCGGTGACGAACTCGATTTCGTCCGCGAGCGTCCGGTAGGACTCGTCCACGCTCTCGACGCGGAAGATCAGGGCGACGTCGTCCTGCTGGACGGCGTCCGCCGGGCGGTCCGTCGTGCCGACCGCGTTCGCCGTGTCCCCTTTGTCGGTCACCGCGAGCGTCACGTCGCCCGTCTCGAAGTTCGCGTAGTAGCTCTCCTCGTCGCCCCACGTCACCTCGAACCCCAGGACGTCCCGGTAGAAGCAAAAGCAGGCCCGGTAGTCCGAGACGAGCAGTCGAGTGTGCGTGAAGGTGAGGCCCGGGGCCGCGTCGCGATCCATGAGCCGAGAGTGAAATGTCGGCACATAACCGTTTCTCCTTCCGTTGGGGGTTCGGCCGCGGGTCCCTCGGGCGTCGCCTGCCCACCTGCGAGAGCTAAGCTAACGGAGAACATACCCCACGCCATGGCGACAGCCCGGTGTACCGGCGCGGACCTCTACTACGAGGAGTACGGCGAGGGCGAGCCGCTCGTCTTCCTCCACGGGGCGTGGGCGGGGCTCCGGTTCTTCGAGCCGCAGCTGCGGGAGCTCTCTTCCGACTACCGGACGGTCGCCTTCGATTTCCGGGGGCACGGTCGGTCGGAGACGACGCCCGACGGCCACACGGTCCCGCAGTACGCCCGCGACCTGCGGGCCTTCCTCGAGCAGCGGGAGCTCGACGACGTCGTCCTCGTGGGCTGGTCGCTCGGCGCGCTCGTGTCGTGGGAGTACGTCGGCCAGTTCGGGACGGAGCGGCTCCGGGCGCTGGTGGACGTGGACATGGAGCCGTCGCCGGCCCAGTGGGAGGGCGAGGACCGGGGGCGATACGACGCCGACCGGCTCAGGGACATCCACGTCGCCATCCAGACCGACCACTGGACGTTCACCGAGCGGATCCGGGAGGACCTGTTCAAGGAGCCGCCGGACGCGGCGGTGGGGACCATGATGTTCGACGAGTCGATCCGGTGTCCCCCGGCGGTGAAGAGCGCGATCATCCTGGACGTGACGATGCGCGACTACCGACCGGTGCTCCCCGAGGTCGACGTCCCGACGCTGGTCTGTGCCGGCGCGGACGAGAAGTGGCGGACCGTCGCGTCGGTGGAGCGCGTCGCGGAACTCGTGCCGGGTGCGGAGTTCGAGGTCTTCGAGGAGAGCGGCCACTGCCTCACCGTCGAGGAACCAGACCGGTTCAATCGCGTGGTGGGCGAGTTCGTGGGGTCGCTCTGAGGGGGGCCTGCCACCCCCCTCGGCCGACGCTCGGTTCTCAGTACTCCCAGAGTCGCTCGATGCGCGTGTCGATATCGGGATGCTCGTGTCGCAACGTCTCGACGGCGGTCTCGCCGTTGACGTTGACGACGTGGACCTCGCCCCGGCGACCCGAGTAGACGTCCTGGAAGTCGTAGACGACGCCGACGACGTCGACCGAGTCGGGGACGTCGTCGCTCTCCAGGAGGACGTCTACCTGCCGGTCGACGTTGTACTCGACGAGGTGGTTCACGGCCTCGGCACGGCTCACGTCCGGCGGGAGCAACTCGACGCCGGCCTCGAGGAGGGGACGCAGGAGGCCGATGCAGTGGGCGATACCCGCCGGCTCGTCCAGCCCGTCGGTGAGGTCGTCGTACGTCGCGGTGACGGCACCACAGCCCGTGTGCCCCACGACGACGACGGTGTCCGTCCCCGTGTGTTCGACCGGGTAGAGGACGTCTCCCGACACCACGACGCCCGAGTCGGTGCGCTGGACGACGCGGTTGCCGATGTTGCCGCACGTGAAGATCTCCCCGGGCCGGTCGTTCCCCCAGAGGTGGTCCTGCAGGACGCGGGAGTCAGAGCAACAGACGGTGACCACGTCAGGGTGCTGTGCGACCTGTACCTCGTCGAACCGGGACTGGAACGCCGTCGCGTGCGCCGCGTTCCGCTCCAGCAGGTCGACGACCGTCCGATTCATGCGTACGAAGAGACCACTCGATCACGTATACTCTGTGGTTCGACGACGTGTCGGGAGGGTTCGTCGAGCGGTCCGGTCCAGCCGTCACTCGCAACGCGACGAGAGTGCAGTCTCGGCCGCCGTTATCCGCGTTTCGAGGGTCAGGTCGGCGCACGCCGACGGGTCCCAGCGACCGGTCGTCCGCCAGTCACTTCCGGCGACGGTTAGCTCGTAGGGGCCCGAGCCACCGTCCCGGAACGAGACGGTGTGGCTCACGCTCGGCTGGACGGGTCCGAGCGTGGACCGGTCGACGACTGCCCCGGTCGCGTCGGTCATCGTCACGATCACGTCGTGTGCGTGGTCGTCCGCGTTCCAGACGCGGACTTCCAGTCGACCCGCTGGCGGGGCATCGGGCGCACGGAGACAGCCCGCGAGACCGACGGCGGTCGTCGCGAGACAGCCCTGGAGGAGGGTTCTGCGATTCACGACCGGTACAGGGCAGTCGACACGATAACCGTTCTGGAACTGGTCCGGCCGCCGGTGCCACGAGTCCCCTATCGATGCGGAAAGGTGTCGCCGGCACAGCAACGCTAATGTCGCCAGCCCGCGAGAACCAGACAGATGCTCCGGGCCAAACTCTACTGCGATCTGCAGAACGACTGCGTGCTGAGCGAGGTGACAGGGCGATGGGACGAGCCGTTCGCGGTCTCCCAGGAGGAGGTCGTCGACGACGAACTCGTCCGGTTCGTCATCGACGCCGGCGACAAGCAAGCCGAGTTCCTGGAGACGTTCGAGGCCTCACCCGAGATCCCGAACGTCGAGGCCATCGACGACTCCCACCTGCTCGTGACGAAACGCTCGTGTGGCGCCCTGCCGATCATCCGGGCCAACCACGGCATGCTCCAGGGGCTGGACCACGTCAACGGCGACCAGCGCGTCTTCGACATCGTCGTCTTCCGGCGGGGGGACCTGCGGAACATCGTCTCGGACCTCCGGCAGATCGCACACGTCCGCCTCGGCAAGCTGATGCCGTACCAGGCGGCGACCGCGTCGCTCTCGCCGCGGCAGGCCGAGGTCGTCGAGGCGGCGATGGCGGCCGGCTACTTCGAGTGGCCCCGCGAGATCGACGCCAAGGGGCTCGCGAGCCGGATGGGGATCGCCCACTCCACCCTGCTCGAACACCTACGCAAAGCCGAGAAGAAGCTCATCCAGGACGCATTGAGCTGGGGGCAGGTCCCGGAGGTGTCGACGCCCAGCGAGCGCGAGTTCATGCTCGAAGCCGAGTCCGAGCCGACGGCCTGACTGCGGATCGACCGGAGCGGAGCCCGGACGCTCGACTCCGGGCCGAGCGTACCATCGAGCCGGGTACGGGTTCGGGGCCCTCACAGTCGCCTGCCACTGTCCGAGGGAGGACGGACCGATTCGGCTCGTCTCTACCTCGACGCCGTCTATCGGTTCTGACACACCCTCACCTAAAGACCCGCACATTGTAGGGGGAAAGCAGTCCCAGATGTGTTTGATGGTAGCACGTATGGTGAAACGCACAGTCACCAGGCGACGGTTTATCTCGGCGACAGGCGCGACGACGGTCATCGGACTGGCCGGTTGTCTCGGTGGAAACGGCGGCGACGGCGGCAGCGGCGACGGCGGAGACGGTGGAGACGGGGGCAGTGGGACGACGACGAGCGGTAGCACGACGAGTTCGTCGGGTGGGTCCGGCGGCGGGACCATCCGCTACCTGACCGACCGCGGCGACTCGAAGAAGATCATGGACAAGATCATCGCCGAGTTCGAGGGCCAGTCGGACTACACGGTCGAGGCGACCTACACCGCCCACGGCAACTCGACGGACCAGCAGATGCAGAAGATGATCGCCGCGGGCCACCCGCCGGACATCATCTTCGTGCCCTCCTCCGACGCCTACCGCTACAAGTCCCAGGGCAAGGCGGCGTCGGTGACGAGCGCCGTGAAGGACAACAGCCTCCCCGACCCCGTCAACGTGGACGGCGAGTCGTACTTCGCGCCGGCGGTCGTCGAGCCCCTGATGGGCTGGTACCGCAACGACGTCTACGACAGCGACCCGACGACGTGGAACGGCTGGCTCGACGAGGCAAAGCGCGTCTCCGAGAACACGAACATGGAGGGCTACGTCGTCCAGTCGGGCCAGACCAACAACGCCGAGACCCAGATGTTCCAGTACCTCTGGAACGACGGCGTCAACGCGTACAGCGGCACGCCCGGCGACATCAAAGTCGAGGTCGACAAGGGGGACAACCGGCAGAAGGCCATCGAGTCGTTCCAGTGGATACAGGAGATGGCCCAGTACTCGCCGAACGGCAGCGGCTGGGAGTGGGGCGACGCCATCGGGGCGCTCCAGCAGGAGAACGCGGCGGCCATCGCCAGCGTCGGCGGGCTCCCCATCCTCAGCATCGGGTCGAACCGGCCGGACCTCGTCGATAAGCTCTCGCCGATGGCCTTCCCCTACCCCTCGGGCAAGTCGATGGACCCCTGGTGGGCGTACATGGAGGGCCTGGTCGTCCGCAACGACGGCGACGCGACGGACGGCGCCCGCGAGTTCGTGGACTTCTTCACGAAGTCCAGTCACTTCATGGACTTCGTGCTCGCCGCGCCGCTGTTCCAGTTCCCGCCCCGCAAGGAGCAGATGAACACGGACACGTTCAAGAACAACGAGACGCTCAACAACCACCCCGACGTCGTCAAGCTGGTCGAGGACAACTGGGACGCGTTCTCGACGGTGCTCGCGACCGGTGACGGCGGCGCGCCCAACATCGTGGCGGCGAACGCCTACGACCAGCAGGTGTTCGGCCAGGCGGCCGACCAGATGCTCGTCGGCGGGAAGTCGCCGACGGAGACGGTCGACTGGCTCGGCCAGAAGCTCCGGAGCCTGTAAGATGGACGGGACGGACGCGGCGGCGGCGGGCCGAGCGGTGACTGCCTCCACGCCCGACGGAGGACGGCCCGGCCCACGATGAGCACCAGCACGCCCGGTCTCGAGCGCTACCTGCCCGAGCGGCTGGACGGCCGGACGCTGCTCCTGCTCGCCAGCTTCGTGCCGCTCCTGGCGTTCTTCCTCGTCGTCTGGCTGGTGCCCATCCTCTACGCGCTCGGCATGAGCCTGTTCACCGACCCGACGAACGACGCAGTCTTCGTCGGGCTCGCGAACTACGTCGACCTGCTGGTGAACCCCGCTTTCTGGGGCTTCCTCTGGACGAGCGTCGTCTACGCCGTCGGCACGACCGCACTGAGCCTCGTCGTCGGACTCGGGCTGGCGCTGGTGGTCAACCAACGAATCCGGGGCGGGAGCGTCCTTCGGACCATGATGATCCTCCCGTACCTGGTCCCGACGCTCGTGGTCATCTTCATGTGGAAGTTCATCCTCGACCCGAACGTCGGCATCCTCAACCAGGTGCTGGTGAACGCCGGCCTCCTCGAGAAGCCCATCGCCTTCTTCTCGACTTTGACCTGGGCGATGCCAGCCGTGGTCGTCACGAGCGTCTGGAAGTTCGGCTCCTTCGCCTTCTTCATCCTGCTCGCGCGGCTACAGGCCATCGACCCGGACCTCTACGAGCGCGCGCGGGTCGAGGGCGCGAGCACCTGGCAGGCGTTCCGCGACATCACCTTCCCACACATCCGCGGGGCCGTCCTCATCATCCTGCTCGTGCGGGGCATCTGGATGTTCAACAAGTTCGACATCATCTACCTCTCGACGAAGGGTGGCCCGCTGAAGGCGACGACGACGCTCCCCATCGAGGTCTACCAGCTCGCCTTCGACCGGGTCGACTTCGGCCACGCGACGGCCCTCGCGGGTATCATGTTCGCGCTGCTCGCCCTCGTCGCGGTGGTCTACTTCGCCGTCTTCAACCCCGGCGAGGAGGTGTCCGGCTGATGGCGACCGCCGACGTGCCCGGCGGCTCCGGGTCGCTCCTCTCGATACGCACCCAGCAGCGGGTCAAGCGCGTCGCGGTCTACCTGACGGCGCTGCTCATCTCGGTGTTCGTCGTGGTGCCGGTCTACATCATGGTGGCCATCGCCATCCAGTCGCCGGCCGCGGTGTTCGCGGGCGGCAACGTCAACCTCGTCCCCCACTCGGTGACGTTCCGGAACTTCGCCGTGCTGCTCGATACGACCAGCACGGTCACCTACTTCGCCAACACGCTGCTGGTGACGGCCGGGTCGACGTTGCTCTCGACGGCCATCGCCATCGCGGCCGGCTACGGGCTGACCCGATTCCAGTTCCGGGCGAAGAGCTTCGCCGCGCGAGCGGTGCTGTTCTCGTACATGTTCAGCCCCATCGTGCTGGCCATCCCGCTGTACGTCATCTACTACCGGCTGGGGCTGGTGAACAGCTACTTCGGGCTGATGCTCGCGCTGACTGCCATCTCGGCACCCTTCGCCATCTGGCTGATGTGGCAGTACTTCCAGACGGTGCCCATCGCCCTCGAGGAGTCGGCGTGGGTGCGCGGGGCGGGTCGCTGGCGCACGCTCTGGGACGTGGTCCTGCCGGTCGCCCGGCCGGGCTACATCTCCGCCGCCATCTTCTCCTTCGCGGTCGCCTGGAACGACTTCACCATGGCCCGCGTCGTGATGAGCAACGACTCGATGTACACCATCAACCTCGGCGCGAGCCTCTTCTTGGACCGCGTGACCATCGGCTGGGGCGCGACGATGGCGGTCAGCCTGCTCATCTGCATCCCGCCCTTTATCATCGCCCTCTTCCTCCAGAACTACCTCCTGCAGGGGTTCAACGTCGGAGGCCTCGAATAACATGGCAGAACCCATCCACCTCGAAGACGTACGCAAGGAGTATCGGACGGCCGGCGTCACGCACGTCGCCGTGGACGACCTCACGCTCTCCCTGCCGGCGGGCTCGTTTACGACCATCGTCGGGCCGTCGGGCTGCGGGAAGACGACCACGCTGCGGATGATCGCCGGGCTGGAGACCCCGACCAGCGGGCGCATCTCGTTCGGCGAGACGGACGTGACGGACCTGCCGCCCCAGCGGCGCAACTGCGCGATGGTGTTCCAGTCCATCGCGCTCTACCCGCACATGACCGTCCGCGGGAACATCGGCTACGGGCTGAAGATCCGCGGCGTCCCGAAGGCCGAGCGCGACGCGAAGATCGAGGCCGCCGCGGAGACCCTGCAGATAACCGAGCAGCTCGAGAAGATGCCCTCAGAGCTCTCGGGCGGCCAGCAGCAGCGCGTCGCCCTGGGCGGTGCGTTCGTCCAGGATCCCGACGTCCTCCTTTTGGACGAGCCGATGAGCGACCTCGACGCCAAGCTCAAGGCCGAACTCCGGGTGGAGGTCCAGCGGCTCCACCAGGAGATGGACGCCACCGTCGTCTACGTCACCCACGACCAGACGGAGGCGATGACGATGTCGGACCACGTCGTCCTGCTCAACGACGGCCGGCTCGAGCAGTTCGCCCCGCCCGGCGAGCTCTTCGACTACCCCCGCTCCGAGTACGTCGCCCGGTTCATCGGGACGCCCTCGACGAACGTGCTCGACTGCACGGTCGAGGAGACCGCCGATGGCCCGGCAGTGGTCGGCGACGGCTTCTCGATGCCGGTCGACTCGCTAGCCGACGCGGTCGGCGAGACGGTCCGGCTCGGCGTCCGTCCGCAGTACCTCTCGCCCGACGCCGGCGACCACCGCCTCGACCTCACCGTCGAGGTGGTCGAGCAGCTCGGGACCGAGTACGTCGTCCACGCGACGCTGGGCGACGGGACCCGAATCGACGTCGTCTCCGACGCGGTCGCCCACCTGCGACCCGGCGACCAGTTCGTCGCCGGCTTCGACCGTGAGCACGCGTTCGTCTTCGACGCGAACGGCGACACCGTCCTCTTCGGGGACGCGCCGGCGACCGAGCACGCGCCCAACTCGACGCCATGAGCGGCGACCATCCCCTCCCCGTCGGTGGCGACGACCGGCCGCTCTCGGACGTGACGGTGCTCGAACTGGGGCACATCGTGGCCGGGCCGTTCTGCTCGCTGTTGCTCGCCGACCTCGGTGCCGCGGTGTGCAAGGTCGAACACCCCGCCCACGGCGACGTCATCAGGGATTCGAGCCCGGTCGGCAACAGCTCCTTTAACGCCGTCAACCGGGACAAGCGCTCGGTCACGGTGAACCTGAAATCCGAGCGCGGCCGCGAGGTCTTCTTCGCCCTCGTCGCCGAGACCGACGTCGTGGTCGAGAACTACGCGCCCGGCACGGCCGAGCGCCTCGGCGTGGGCTACGAGGCCCTCCGCGAGGTGAACCCGGGGCTGGTCTACTGCTCCATCAAGGGGTTCAACGACGGTCCGTACCGCGAGTACCCGGCGCTCGACCCGGTCGCGGAGGCGATGAGCGGCCTGATGAGCGTCACCGGCCACCCCGGCCAGCCGCCGGTCCGCTCGGGCACCAGCCTGGCCGACATGGCGGCCTCGTTCTACGGGGCGCTCTCGGTGGTTTCGGCGCTCCGCCAGCGCGAGCGCACGGGCGAGGGCCAGCGTCTCTCCGTGCCGCTGTTCGAGAGCACCGTCTCGCTGATGGGCTACTGGCTCGCCTACACCCAGGCCTACGACGACGTGCCGGGCCCGCTCGGCGCGAGCCACCCGAACTGGGCGCCCTACGACGCCTACGAGACGGCCGACGGCTCCTGGGTGTTCGTCGGCCCCTCCTCGCAGGCCCAGTGGCTGGCCCTCTGCGAGGCGCTCGACGTCGACCTCCACGAGGACCCGCGCTTCGAGACGCTCGCCGACCGGCGCGAGAACCGCGCGGCGCTCGACGAGGAACTCGCCGCCGTCCTCCGCGACTGGGACCGGGCCGAGGTGGTCGCCGAACTACAGACTGCCGGCGTCCCGGTCGCCCCGGTCAACGACACGGCGGACGTCGTCGCGGACCCCCACCTCCGACAGACCGACGCGCTGACGGAGGTGAGCGCCGTCGAGGGCGAACCCGGGCGCATCGAGGTGCCCAGATTCCCGGTGCGCTCGACCGGCTTCGACCGCATCGACTCGACGGACCCGCCGCGGCTCGGCGAGGACACCGACGCCGTCCTCGGGGCGCTCGGCTACGACGACGAGACCATCGCGGCGCTACGCGACGAGGGCGCGATATAGGTCCCGAGGCGCCGGAAGGCGTCTACGACGGCGGGTAGTCGGCGACGAGGGCCGCCAAGCCATCGTCGTTCTCGACGGAGTGGGGCGCGGTCAGGGGCGAGACGCTGATCCGGCCCTCCATGACCGCGCGGCGGTCGGTTCCCTCGGGGTCGGTCACCTCGCCGCTCGCGAGGCGGTCCCACATCCGGTCGTGGAGCGAGACGCGCCCGCCCTCGATGGTCGCGTCCATGTCGTAGGCGTGGGAGGGACGGGTGAGTTCGACCCGGACCGGCTCTGCGACGTGGAGTGGCGCGTTCAGGTTCAGGTAGTCTGCGCGCTCGAAGACGCCCGCGTCAGGCGCGTGCGTGGCCAGGTACGCGGTCGCGCGGGCCGCCTCGTCGTACTCCCCGGCGGTCGTCTCCCGGCCGTACTCCCCGGACGGGATGTAGAGGGAGGCGGCGATGGCGGGCACGCCGAAGAACGCGGACTCGACGGCCGCGCTCACGGTGCCCGAGCGGCCGAGGACGTACATCCCGAGGTTCGCCCCCCGGTTGCAGCCCGAGACGACGAGGTCGGGGTAGGGGCCGAGCGCCTCAAGGCCGGCGACCACGCAGTCACTCGGGGTGCCGTCGATGGCGTAGCCCAGGTCGTGCTCGTGGACGTCGACCTCGTAGGAGAGCGCGCGACCGGTCGCGCTCTGGTCGGTCGCGGGGGCGACGACGGTGACGTTCCCGACCCCGGAGAGCGCATCGTACAGGGCCCGGATGCCGGGACTGTCGATGCCGTCGTCGTTCGTCAGCAGTATCTCCAGCGGACGGCCCATGGCGAACGGGTCGGCCCACCGGCGGAAAAACACTCCGCTTATCGCGGAGCCGGGCGGGCGTCGAGGGTGGGGTGACGCTCCGCCCGTCTGCGGCGACAGATGCACGAGTCGCCGGCGAATCGGCCCACCACCCGCTCGTCGTCGTCGACGACTCGCAAAACGGTGGCACGCTCCCCGTGGATGACAGACAGCGGCGTCGGGGAGCGTGTACCGCTGGTACTTGGGTCCACACGAACTGATGACGCGGTGGGTGCGATCAGTGTCCTCCTGACCGCAAACCACGGTACGTCGTCGGGGCAGAAAAGCCGGTCGTTCGTTTCGAACCGTTTCGGGGATAACCGACGCCTAAACGCCCGATATGGGTCGCCCGGCTTACAGTCGACCTGCGTGACGGGTGACGCGGTGTGACGTCGGGCAGCGACCGAACATGGCTTCGGGCGACTGTCGCGGCCATCCAAACGGTAATATAGGAGTTCGAGACATGATAGCGTATGACCATGGGTGTGGCGACGGCCCTCTCGATGGTGTTCGTCAGCGTCGCCAGCGCGCTCGGACTGGGCCTGTCGCTGGTCGCCTGGACCATCTTCCGCGGCTCCCCGTTCGGTCGCACCATCGGCGTCCTGTCGGTGTTTATGCTCCTGCTGACGGTGTATCATCCGCTGTTACTCCTGTTCCCCTCGGCGTCCGAGATGGGGCTCGCCATGGAGAGCGTGGCGTTCTCGCTTCTGGTCGTGTTCGCCGGGCTGACGGTCCGCCAGCACCGCCGGCTGAGTCGCCGTCCAGTGGAGTGATTCCGTGAACGACGTCGCCATCATCACCACGTTCGACCTCGTCGCCGGGACGGTCGCCGCGCTCGCGCTGGGCTACCTCCTCGTCTCGGAGCAGGTAATCGTCCACTACGTCCGATTTTTCAGGATTACGACGTTCGGCCTGCTGGTCTTCGCGGTAACCGGCCCCCTCGTCGGGCTGTTCGCTCCCGCGTTCGTCCACGTCGTTCACGGGATCGCGGTGCTCTTCGTCTCGATCGCCTTGTTCGGCCTCGTCCGGGACGAACTCGACCGGGAGATGGCCTTCTATCCGACCGACGACGCGACGTTCGAGGAGGCGACCGACGACGCAATCGACGACTGAGCGACGCCGCTCGACGATGAGCGGATCAGGCGACGCGGTCCACGACCGTCCGCTCGTCAACGACGAGGTTGTACGCGCCCTCGTCGTCGTTCCAGAGAACCAGGACGTTCTCGAAGGCGAGCAGGTCGCCGAAGTCGGCCCGGACGAGCGGCTCGTTCAGCGCCGTCTCGCGGACTACCACCGCGTAGTGCGAGACGGCCTCGCTCCCGTCGCTCACGGCGAACAGCGGGTGGCCGTCGTCCGCGAGGTCGTGGCTCAGCTTCGCCGCGAGGAGGTCCACGCGGTCCGTGACGTGGGACTCCATCTCCGCCATCTTCGCGTGCCGACGCGGGTCGGCGCGGCGGTCGATGCGGCGCCGGCCGTCGGCCCGAAGCAGCGAGTAGGAGTACTGCACCGTGACGTTCACAAACGCCGCCGGGTCCGTCGCCCCGTCCGCCAGGCGACGCTGGAACGGCGGCACCGCGAGGTCGGGTTTCCTGGTGAACGACCAGCCGCGGTCCGTCGGGCGTTCGCCCGGCCAGAGCCGGACGGTCGGCCCCCACACGGTGAGCCCGTCCTCGACCGCTCGCTCGACGGCACGGAGGGTGATGCTCGTGTTGCGGTCGGCCGGTTCGACGAGCACCAGGGTGCCGTCGTCGGCCAGGAACTCCGCGTACCTCCGGACGACCGCGACGGGGTCGTCGAGCTCGCTCAGGACGTTCGAGAAGAGGACGAGGTCGAACTCCACGCCGCCATCGTCCCCGTCACCAGCCTGCGCCCGCCTCGCCGTCCCCCGCAGCGTCCCGGGGTCGAACGCCTCGGCCGTCTCCCGGTGGAGACGGTGGTGGAAGTTGGGGCCCGTCCCGTCGAGCATCGTCGCCAGCACGTCGGCCGCGGCGCTCGGCTCGACGGCGTGGTACGCGACGAGCGCGTCGCCGCCGAGGTAGTCGTGGAGGCCGAGCGCCGGCCCGCCCACGCCCGCGCCCACGTCGAGGACCCGGAGGCGGTGGCCGAGCAGTCCTGCCCGGCCCAGGTCGTCGACGACGTACTGGACGCCGGCGTAGTAGTCGGGGAGGTGGTAGACGGCGTAAGCCAACGCGACGTCGGCGTCGTACTCGACCGGGTGCTGGCGGAAGTAGTCGGCCTTGAGCCGGCGGATGGTCTCGCGCAGGTGGGCCCCCGACTCGCCGCGGAACCAGTCCGGGCCCCAGCGCTCGACCAGCAGGTCGTCGAGCCGGTCCGCGTACGCGTCGGGGAGCGCCTCGACGCCGCGGAACGTCGGGTCGAATGGCTCTTCGGAGACAGGCACGAACAGCCCGTCCGCACGCTCTACCAGCCCGAGGTCGAACGCCTCCTCGCGGAGGAGTCGGCGGACGACGGCCGGGTGGGGTCGGCCCTCGACGTAGTCGGCTATCTCCGCGGGGTCGATGGGACGGACCCGCCGGAGGTACTGGGCGTTCTCCCGGACCGCCCGGCGTTCGTCACTCGACATCGTCTGCCTGGCCGGCATCATCGGTTCGGCCGGGCCAGTCCGGCCGGCCGGCCTCCCGGTAGCGTTCGGCGAACGTCGCGGCGTCGGCCGCGGTGAGCGCGTCGGCGGCCTCGGCGATCTCGGCCGCGCCGCCGAAGGTGGCCTGGATGTCGGCGTAGACGCGGGCGGTCCCGCCGGTCACCTGCCCGACGAGGTCCTGGAGGGCCTCGTACACCGGTGTCTCGAACCCCTCGGGCACGTCGTCGGCGGTGAGCGCGAACGCGAGGATGGCCGCGTGCGCCCGCCCCTGGACAGTCCGCATCGCCTCGTCGTGCTCGTCGGCGGTCGTCTCCACCAGCGCGTTGCCCGCCCTGGTGAGCCTCGCTTTGATGTGGTCCGTGGCCGGGCCGGGCGCGCCGTAGGCCACGGCGACGTTCCCCGGGGCGTTCGCGGCGGCGAAGAGGGGGTGGAGGCTCATGCGCTCGCGGCTGGGCGCCGCCCTGGCCATCGCCTCAAGGGGCGCGGCCATCGCGCCGGTCACGTCCACGACGGCCTGCTGGGCCTTCGGCGCGTGGGTCTCGATGGCCTCCACGGCGGCCGACATCGGGACCGCGATGCAGACCGCGCCGAAGTGCTCCGCGTCGTCGAGCCCGACGACCCGGGCGCGCCGGCCGACCTCCCGCCCGACGGCGTCGGCCGCGGCCTGGGCTGCGGACTCGTCGACGTCGGCGAAGGCCACGTCGGTCTCCAGGGTGTCGGCGAACCACCGGCCCATCTCCCCGGCACCGACGATGAGTACGTCCATCGGGGATGAGTAGCCGGGGGGTCATGAAAAGAAGTTCGGTGAGTCGGGCGGGGTGTTCGCTGATTTCGAGAGAGCGCCGCTCCCTCGAACCACGCTCCTCGTTTCACTGCGGTGTCGTGCGGGCGACCCGCGAGTCGCCCGCACCGGCCAGCGAGACAGCTCCGCCGTCTCGCCCTGCTTATGTCGACCGCCTTCGTCCAGCGTCCGGCCCCTTTCAATCCCACCCACGGCTGGTGGCTATGCAACTCCATCGGGTGGGATTGAAAGGGGCCGGGGGCTTTCGAGGTTTCTTTAACTCATTCGAGATGAGCGGTGCGGTGTTCTGACTGCTCTTTTGAGAATCTCACCGTCCGCGGTAGTACCAGAGCAGGACGGCACCGACGAGGAGGGCCACGCCGCCGCTGGCGGAGAGCAGGTAGAAGTACGTCACCGGGAGCAGGTACACGAGGACAGACTACGGCCGCCGCGAACATCAAGCCCGAGCAGGGAGGTCGCGGCCCTTTTTACCGGCCGACAGAGCGGGTTCCAGCCGACGACCGGACACACCCCTCCCCGACGACCTGACACACCCTATCCGACGACGAGGCGACGGGGGTAGTCGGTGAGGTTCTCGAAGCCGTCCTCGGTGACGACGCCCAGGTCCTCGACGCGGACGCCGCCGACCTCGGGGTCGTAGAGGCCGGGCTCGACCGTGACCACGTGGCCGGGTTCGAGCTCGCCGCCGCGCTGGCCGAGCCGGGGGTCCTCGTGGACCTCCAGGCCGACGCCGTGGCCGGTGCTGTGGATGAAGCCCGTATCGATCGTCGCGTCCTGGCGCAGCGTCGCGTAGCCCGCGTCCTCGTAGACGTCGCAGACCGCGTCGTCCACCGCCTCACCGGTGACGCCCGGCTCGATGACGTCGATGGCCGCGTCCATCGCCTCCAGGGTGAGGTCGTACCACTCCGGGACCGGCACCGGGGGCTCGCCGTGGACGAACGTCCGGGTCATGTCCGCGAAGTAGCCCGTCTCGTCGCTCCGCGGGAAGATGTCGACGATGATCGGCTCGTCCGCGCGGAGCGGCCCGCTCCCCGTGTCGTGGGGCGTTGCACCCGCCCGGCCGCACGCGACGATGGTGTCCGTCGGCGAGCAGTCGTACTGGAGGAGCGTCGCCTTTATCTCCCGTCTGACGCGCTCGCTCGTCAGCGCCTCGCCGTCGTGGCGGAGCCGGCCGTCGGCGTCCACGTCGGCGTCGGCGACGAGCGCCTCCGCTGTGTGCATCGCGGCCTCGTTCGCGCGCTGGCTCTCGCGGATCCACTCGACCTCCGCGTCGGTCTTGGTCGCGCGGACGTCCTCGACGACGTCGTCCGTGTCCGGTACGACGGTCACGTCGCGCTCGCGGAGCACGTCCGCGGTCCACACCGGGAACCGGCGCGGCACCGACACCGCGTCCACGTCGAACTCCGCGAGGAACGCCGCGAGCACGTCGTGGGTCGCGTCCTCCGGTCCCACCTCGTCGGCGCGGGCGCGGTAGTCGTAGTCCTCCCCCCGGCGCACCGCGTCGGCGCGCGACTCCGTTCTGGCGCGGCCGTACTCCAGTGGGTTCACGAACAGCACCGTCTCCGGCGGCGCGTACAGCGTCACGAACGGGTCCTCGGCGACGAACCCGGAGAGGTAGCGCTGGTTCGCCGACGACACCGAGTCGGCGTCCACGAGGTAGCCGTCCAGCCCCTCGGCGGCGAGGTGGGCCGCGAGCGGCGACAGGTCGGGTTCCATGCGTCCGAGATTCGAGCGGGCGTTCAAAATCCTACCGGGTCCGGAACGAACTTACCGCGGCCCGTCGTCTTCTGCGCCATGCAGGCGACGGTCGAGCGCTCGACGGTCAACGGCACCGCCCGCGCGCCACCCTCGAAGAGCTACACGCACCGGGCGCTTCTGGCCGCCGGCTACGCGGGCGGCGCCCTCGTCTACGACCCCCTCCGGAGCGCCGACACCCGCGCCACGCTCGCGGCCGTCGACGCCTTCGGCGGGGACTACGACTACCTGCACGAGGAGAACGCCTACGAGGTCCAGGGCTTCGACGGGCGACCCGAGGTGCCGGCCGACGTCATCGACTGCGCCAACAGCGGCACGACGATGCGCCTCGTGGCCGGCACGGCCGCGCTCGCCGACGGCGCGACGGTCCTCACGGGTGACCGCTCGTTGCGCGCCCGGCCGCAGGGACCGCTGCTCGACGCCATCGTGGAGCTGGGTGGGCGCGCGGAGAGCACCCGGCGGAACGGACAGGCACCGCTCGTCGTCGGCGGGCCGATCGCGGGCGGGTCGGCCCGACTGCCGGGCGACGTCTCCTCGCAGTTCGTCACCTCGCTCCTGATGGCCGGCGCGATCACCGACCGTGGGGTCGAGATCGAGCTGACGACCGAGCTCAAGTCCGCGCCGTACGTGGACATCACCCTCGAACTGCTCGACGCGTTCGGCGTCGACGCCGGGCCGACGGGGGCCGGGTTCGCGGTCGCCGGCGGCCAGCACTACGAGCCGACCGACGGCGAGTACCACGTCCCGGGCGACTTCTCCTCGGCCTCCTACCTCCTCGCCGCCGGTGCGCTCGCGGCCGAAGACGAGGTCCACGTCGAGAGCGCCTACCCGAGCGCCCAGGGCGACGCGGCCATCGTCGACGTCCTCGACCGCATGGGGGCGGACGTCGACTGGCACCGCGACGACGGCGTGGCCGTTGTCCGCCGCTCGCCGCTCTCGGGCGTCGAGGTGGACGTGGAGATGACGCCGGACCTCCTTCCCACCGTCGCCACGCTCGGTGCGGCCGCCGACGGCACGACCCGCATCGTCAACTGCGAGCACGTCCGCTACAAGGAGACCGACCGCGTGAGCGCGATGGCCTCGGAGCTTTCGAAGCTGGGCGCCTCGGTCGAGGAGCACGAGGCCGAGCTGGTGGTCCACGGCGGCGAGTCCGACCTCGTCGGCGCGACCGTCGACGGCCACGGCGACCACCGCATCATCATGGCCCTCGCCGTCGCGGGGCTGGTCGCCGACGGCGCGACGACCATCACCGGTGCCGAGCACGTGGACGTCTCGTTCCCCGAGTTCTTCGACGTCCTCTACGAGCTCGGCGCGGACGTGGAGCGGACGGAGTGACGTCCGGGCGCCGGACCGACCGGCGGTGGCTCCACCGCCGCATTGCGCGTGCGGCGTCGACCTGCTCCACGGTCCCCGTTTGCGGGCCGTCGAGAGTGTTCGTAAGCGATTGTACGTTTTGTAATTCTATGTAATCCTTTGTAAGCCATCCGAGTCCGGCACTTTTCCGTGAATTCTCCGGCCAGGACTCATCCGTTCTCCTCGACCTCCCAGCCGTCCGCGGGGACGACGGCCTCCGAGTCGATCTCGATTAGCTTGCCCTCGCGGACGAGGTCGGCCACCTCGACGAGCGTGCTCGCCGGGTAGTGGGCCGCCTCGAAGAACTCGCCGCGGGCCTCGTGGATGGCCCGGAAGCCCCCCCGGTCGAGATGCGGCTCCGGGACGTACACCCGGACCCGGACCACGTCTTCTATGCTCCCGCCGACGGCCGCGAGGTCGTCGCGCACCTGTTCGAGCACGTCGCGGGTCTGCCCGTACATGTCCAGTGCGGGGTCTCGCGAGGTGAGCCCCGACAGGAACACCCGCTTGTAACCGGGCGTCTCCACGACGACGCCCTCCGCGTACGCCGGTTCGGTGTCGGTCTCCCGCGCGTAGCCGATTCGCTGTCCGGCATCCGGGTTGAGGATTCGTTTTCGCATCGTGTCCCGTGCTACCGTACGGCGTGAACCCACCTATCCGTTGCCCGCTCGACGGTGGTGATACTGCAGCCGACGTGACGAACGCGAGGCGGGGTGGTCTCCGGCTGTCTCGTCGAGGGGTCTCCGACCGGTTCGAGGGGGCGCCCACCGAGATCCGCTCCCGGCCCAGAACCGTCTCAGACCAGCAGGTTCGCGCCGGTCTCCGGGTCGAAGAGGTGGAGCTTCGAGAGCTCGACGCCGAGGACGATGGGCTCGCCCTCCATCGCCGTCGACTCGTTCGAGACGCGCGCGGTGAACTCGGCGGCGTCCTCGGCCGCGCCGTGTGGCACCAGCGCGAGGTCCTTGTAGGAGCCCATCGGCTCGACGACCCGCGTGAGCGCCTCGAACGTCGCTCCCTCCGGCACCGCACCCGCCTCGGCCGCTCCGGCGTCGACGAAGTGCTCCGGGCGGATGCCGAGGACGAGTTCCCGACCATCCCCGGATGGTTCGCCGAGCGCCCGCCGCGCGACGTCGGGGAGCGGCAGCTCGAACCCCTCGGCCACGATGACGGGCCGCCCGTCGCGCTCGTCGATGCGCACGTCGAAGAAGTTCATCGGCGGCTCCCCGATGAATCCCGCCACGAACCGGGTGGCCGGGCGCTCGAAGACCTCCTGTGGCGGGGCGACCTGCTGGAGGCGGCCGTCGCGCATCACCGCGACCCGGTCGCCGAGGGTCATCGCCTCGGCCTGGTCGTGGGTGACGTAGACCGAGGTCTTCCCCACGCGGGTGTGGAGCTTGTTGAGCTCGGTGCGCATCTGGACGCGGAGCTTCGCGTCGAGGTTCGAGAGCGGCTCGTCGAAGAGGAACAGCTCCGGGTCGCGGACGATGGCCCGGCCGAGCGCCACGCGCTGCTGCTGGCCCCCGGAGAGGTCGCCCGGGCGGCGGTCGAGCAGCTCCGGGATGTCGAGCAGGTCGGCCGTGTCGGCGACGCGCCGCTCGATCTCGTCGCGGGGGTACTTCCGTATCTCCAGCGGGAACGCGAGGTTCTCGCGGACCGTCTTGTGCGGGTAGAGCGCGTAGTTCTGGAAGACCATCGCCACGTCTCGCTCGCGCGGTTCGAGGCCACTCACGTCCCTGCCGTTGATGATGATGGCCCCCTCGGTCGGCGGCTCCAGGCCGGCGATGGTCCGCAGCAGCGTCGTCTTCCCGCAGCCCGAGGGACCGACGAGGACGAGGAACTCGCCGTCGTAGACGTCGAGGGTGACGTCATCCACGGCCCGCACCGGTGTGCCGTCGGCCTCCTCGAACACCTTGATTAGCTCCTCGATGCGGAGGCTCACCGCCCGCTCCGGGTCGTCGCCTCGGTCGGTCGCCTGCGTCGATGCGCTGTCGCTCATGTCGTGTCATCTCGGTTCGGTGTCCCTGGTCCGGTCATCCCTTCAGCCCTCCCGTGAGCCCGACCACGATGTAGCGCTGGAAGAAGAAGACCACGAACGCCGACGGGATGGTCGCCACGACCGCGGCGGCGGCCATCGAGGCCCACTGGATGGAGGTGTCCCCGACGAAGAGGAACGTGGCCACGGGGATGGTCATCGACGAGAGGTTCGTGCTCACCGTGAACGCGAAGAGGAACTCCCGCCACGAGTAGAGGAACGTGAGGATGGTCCCCGCCGCAAAGCCCGGCAGCACGGCGGGGAAGACGACGTGGCGGAACGCCTGGAGCTTGGTGCAGCCGTCGATGCGCGCGGCCTCGTCTAACTCCTTCGGGATGGTGATGAAGAAGTTCCGCATCACGTAGACCACCAGCGGGAGCCAGAGGTAGACGTTGGCGACGACGATGCCGAGGCGGGTGTTCAGCAGCCCGCCCTCGCTCATGATGCGGTAGTAGGGCACCACCAGTCCGATGGGCGGGAACAGTCGCGTGAACAGGACGAACGTGAAGACGGCGTTGTCGTACGGAAAGCGATAGCGGCTGAAGACGTAGCCGGCGGGCGTTCCGAGCGCCATGACGACGGCCGTCGAGACCGAGGCGATGATGACGCTGTTGACCACCGCTCGCCAGAACCCCCGGTCGATGAGCGCGTCGTAGTAGCTCGCGAGCGTCGGGTCGCGCGGGAGGTAGGTCAGGTTGTAGACGGCGGCGTTCGTCTTCAGCGAGGTCAGCAGCTCCCAGACCAGCGGCGCCACGATGAAGAAGACGGCCAGGAAGAGCACCAGGTGGACGACGTACGGGCTCTCGAGGGCGTCCCAGACGCGCTGGCGACGCCGGTAGCTCGCCAGCCCGGCATCGAACCCGGCACCCAGCCCGGACTCCGTCGCGGTGCCGCCGTCAGCCTCCGCGACTGGTCGAGTCCCCGACGCCGTCGCGGTCCCGCCGTCCGATGCTGTGGCGGGGCGTTCCCCGCTCATGCCTCGATCTCCTGTATCTGGACGAGGATGACGTTCACGTAGACCGCCGCGACGACGAGCGTCACCGCGACCAGGAACATCGAGACGGCCGAAGCGAAGCCGTAGTCGGTGAGCTGGATGCCGAAGCGGTGGATGTAGATGGCGAGCACCTCCGTGGCGCCGGCCGGCCCCCCGCTGGTCGTCGCCATCGGGATGGCAAACGCCCGGAAGGCGAACATCCAGGTGATGAGCCCCGCGACGAAGAAGGAGGGCCGCAGGTACGGCAGGGTGACGTGCCGGAACCGCTGGAACGTGGTCGCCCCGTCGATCTTCGCGGCGTCGTACTGCTCGCGCGGAATCGCCTGCAGGCCCGCGAGCATGATGACCGTGGCGAACGGGATGCGCGACCAGGAGTCCGCGAGGATCACGATGACCATCGCCGAAAGCGAGTTGCCGAGCCAGGAGTAGGCACTCGAGAGGACCCCCAGGTCGAGCAATATCTTGTTCACGACGCCGAGCTGGCCGTTGAACATCCACCGCCAGGTGACGCCGACGATGGACAGCGGCACCGCCCAGGAGAGCAACAACAGTGTCGTGTAGACGTCCCGCACGCGCCGCCGGACCACCTTATCGAGGGCGAGCGCGACGACGAGCCCGACGGAAAGCGAAAGCAGGAGCGAGCCGAACGAGTAGATGAGCGTCTTCTCGACGGCGTTCCAGAACACCGGGTCCGAGAGCATCTGCTGGTAGTTGGCCGTCGGCGCGAACTGCGTCTCCAGGCCGAAGCCGAGCGTCGTGTGCAGCGAGCTCCAGACCAGGAACGCGACCGGGTAGACGAAGATGATCACGAGCGCGAGCAGGGTCGGGCCGAGCAGCAGCGCCCTGATGTGGTCGTTGGCGAACGCGGAGACGCGCCGCTTCAGCCGGCCGAAGCTCGTCTGCGGTGCCCGGTATCTCGTTTCTGAAGCCATAGACCGGAGAGCGGGCTACTGGTTCAGCGCGCTGTCGATGAACTCCTGGCCCTGCGCGGTCGCCTCCTCCGCGGAGATCTCGCCGGTGATGGCCCGCTGGAACGGGTCGGTCAGCCGCTGGAAGATGGCCTGCTGTTGCGGGAACAGCTCCAGCACCCCGTTGTCGACGGCGTTGCCGAGGACGTCGCCGTACTGCACGACGTCGCCCGCCGCGGCGTCGTCGTAGACCTTATCCATGAACGAGAGGTTGCCCTCGTAGGTGAACTCCCACCACTGGCTCGGGTAGCTCAGCCGCAGGTCGCCGTAGATGAGGCCCGCGACCTTCTGGGCCGCGTCCGCGAACGGGTTGATGGCAGTGCAGTTCGGCGCGACCAGCGAGGCCTGGGACGGGTCCGGTCCGGTGTTCGCCATCGGCGGCTGGACCGCCCGGTACTGGGTGTCGGCCTCGTACTGCTCGAGCGAGCGCGGGACGAAGTCGCTGAACGCGTCGGCGTAGGCGACCCGGCCCGCGAGGAACAGGTCGATGAGATCGCCCTCGCCGTAGGCGATGACGTCGCCGGGCACCCAGCCGTTGTCGCGCCACTCGAACATCTTCTGGAGGACGGTCCGGGCCGGCCCAGTGTCGACCTGGACGGTGCCGTCCTCGGCCACCAGTCGGCCGCCCTGCTGGTAGAGCAGCTGGCGGAACGAGTAGAACAGGTAGACCGGGTTGCCGGCGTAGTAGGCGTAGCCGAAGACGTCCGTGCCCTCGAAGGCCTGCATCATCTCCTCTAGGAGGTCCCACGACCACTCGCCGTCGAACCGCGACGGGTCGATGTCCTGCTCCTGGACGAGGTCGGGGCGGAGGTTCCCGACTGTCCCCTCCGCGATGTTCGGGAAGCCGTACTGGTGGGTGCCCTCCAGGCGCGGGTTGATGTCCCACTCGACGAGGCTCCGGAGCGCCGGGATGTAGGAGTCCCACATCTCGGAGGTGTACAGCGGGTCGACGACCTCGAGGAAGCCCTGCTGGACGAAGACGGGCGTCAGCGGCCCGTCGACGTTCATCACCTGGGGTTCGCCCTGCTGGGCAGAGAGGAACTGCTGTTCCCGCAGGTTCGCCTGGTCGACCCCGATCTCCAGGGGTTCGACGGTGATGCCGGTCTTCTCCTCGAAGAGCTCGTGGGTCGCCAGCGTCGCCGGGTCGAACTCCATGTTCGCCGCGCCGTGGTTGAGTATCTGGATGGAGTCCACCTCGCCGGCGATGGTGTCCTGCCACCCCTCCGGTGGCTCCCACGGCGCGCTCTGGAACGAGCCGGTCCCGGTCCAGGTCGTGTCCTGTTGACGGTCCGGCACGTCCATGCGCTGCTCCATTGGCCAGTCGCTGGCGGCCTGGATGCGCCGTTGTTGCCAGTTCTGGTCGAAGCCGATCGACCGCGCTGCCTGCAAGTACGTGTCGTCCTGCTGTCCCTGCACCGTCCCCGTCATCCCCATCACGCTGGCAGCCGCGGTTGCGGTGAGAAAGCGGCGTCGTTTCATTCCAATCCCCCGTTCACAATTGTAATTATAATTGCTTAACCACTTTGCGCCCCTTCTGATAGTTGTAGGAATGACATTTTTCGCGGGCCCGGTTAATTTTACCCGGTCGACGCGCTCGACTAGTCGCCAAATGAGACGACACCGGTCCGGTCGCTGACAGCCGTTGCACCTTCTGCAAGGTTGAAATGCTCGCGGACCCCAGTGGGGCCAATGAACGGCAACAGCTTCGGTCGGCTGTTCCAGGTCACGACCTACGGGGAGAGCCACGGGACGGCGATGGGCGCGGTCGTCTCGGGCTGCCCCGCGGGCCTGGAACTCGACGCGGCGGACGTCCAGCGCGAACTCGACCGGCGCAAGCCGGGCCAGTCCATGATCAGCACCAGTCGGGACGAACCCGACGCCGTGACCATCAACTCCGGGCTGCAGGACGGCTACACGACGGGCACGCCCATCGGGATGACCATCCAGAACAAGGACGCTCGCTCGCGCAAGTACGAGCCGTTCGTCACGGCGCCGCGCCCGAGCCACGGCGATTTCACCTACTCGGCGAAGTTCGGCACGCGCAACTGGGGTGGCGGCGGTCGCTCCTCCGCGCGCGAGACGGTGAACTGGGTCGCCGCCGGGGCCATCGCCCGGAAGGTCCTCGCCGAAGCCGGGGTCCGGCTCAAGGCCCACGTCAACCAGATCGGTGACGTCCGCGCACCCGACGTGCGCTTCGAGCAGCTGGTCGCCAACGCCGAGGAGAACGAGGTCCGGTGTGCACACCCCGAGACGGCCGCGGAGATGCGCGAGCTAATCGACGAGTACCAGGAGGCGGGGGACTCCATCGGCGGCTCCATCTACTTCGAGGCGCGGGGCGTCCCCCGCGGGCTCGGCGCGCCCCGGTTCGACGCCGTCGAGGCCCGCCTGGGCCAGGCCATGCTCTCCATCCCGGCCGCCACGGCCTTCGAGTTCGGCCTGGGGCGCGAGGCCCGCGAGTGGACCGGCCACGACCGCAACGACGAGTGGGAGTTCGGCCCCGACGGCGACCCGAAGCCCATCGAGAACCGCCACGGCGGCATGCAGGGCGGCATCACCACGGGCGAACCCATCCACGGCGAGGTGACCCTCCACGCGCCGACGTCCATCCCGAAGCCCCAGACCACCGTCGACTGGGAAACTGGTGAGGAGAAGGAGATCCAGGTGCTCGGCAGGCACGACCCCGTCCTGCCGCCCCGGGGCGTCCCGGTCGTCGAGGCGATGCTCGCGCTGACGCTCGTCGACTTCATGCTCCTCGGCGGTCGCATCAACCCCGACCGGCTGGACGGCCGGGTCGGCGAGTACGACACGGAGTATCACCCGAGCAGTCCCCGGAACGACGACGAGTAGCCGACCGCCCCCGACGGGTGACACGCGGGCCACACCGGCTGGCCACCGGTCTACGAGCTGACGGGTCGACGACAGGCACGGTTATGGGACTCGGCCACCCTGTTGCCAGCAACCGGATGGCCCGACCGAAGACGGAGACGACGCGGGCGGCCTTCCTTGAGGCAACAGCAGCCGCACCGGCCGACGCCCGGGTCCCCGTCGTCGTCTCGCTCCGGGCCGACCCGTTCGAGGCGTACCGGCGGGCCCGAGGCTCGGTGCCGTCCTTCTTCTTCGAGACCGGGGGCGGTCGCCCGGGCTGGGGCTACTTCGGCGTCGAGCCGGACCAGTTCACGGCGGTCGGCGCGGGCCCGGCTATCGACGATGGTCCGGCGCTCCCCGCCCTCAGGGCGCTGCTCGCGGACCAGACGCTCGCCCGCGGGTCGTGTGAGGTGCCGTATCCCGGCGGCTACTTCGGCTGGCTCTCCTACGACCTGGCCCGGACGCTCGAATCGCTCCCCGAGCGCGCGCTCGACGACCGGGGACTCCCGGCGCTCCAGCTCGGGCGCTACCCGACCGTGGCCGCCTGGCGCGAGCCCCACGACGGGGAGGCGGACCTCCTGGTGGTGTCGAGCCCGCGGGTCGCCGACGACCCGGACGCGGCCTACGAGCGCGGGCGGGACCGGGCGCGCGCGCTCGCCGGCGCCGCCCTGGACGGCAACCCGACCGTCGGCGCCCCGCCCGCGAGTGCGCGACAGGTCGCGTTCGCACGCACCGTCGACCGGGCGGGGTACGCGGAGCGCGTTCGACGGGTCAAACGGTACATCCGCGCCGGCGAGACGTTCCAGGCGAACGTCTCGCACCGACTGGAGGCCCCGGCGGCCGTCCACCCGGTGACCGCGTACGCCTCGGTGCGCGAGGTCAACCCGGCGCCATACGCCGGTCTCCTGGAGTTCCCCGGCGTGGACCTGGTCGGCGCGAGTCCCGAACTCCTGCTCCGCTCCGACGGGGAGACGGTCGTCACCGAGCCCATCGCCGGCACCCGACCGCGGGGGCGGACCGCCGCGGCCGACCGTCGCCTCGAACGCGAACTCCGTGCCGACGAGAAGGAGCGCGCCGAGCACGCGATGCTCGTCGACCTTGAGCGCAACGACCTGGGGCGGGTGTGCGCGTACGGCTCCGTCGCGGTCGACGAGTACCGACGGGTCGACCGCTACGCCGCGGTCATGCACCTCGTCTCCGTCGTCTCCGGTCGCCTGCGGCGGGGCTCCGACGTGGTCGACGCCATCGGCGCCGTCTTCCCGGGCGGCACCGTCACCGGGGCGCCGAAGCCCCGGACCATGGCGATAATCGAGGAGGTCGAGCGCACCCGCCGCGGCCCGTACACCGGAAGCATGGCGGCCCTCGGGTTCGACGGGCGGGCGACGCTGAACGTCGTCATCCGGACGCTCGTCCGCCACCGGGACCGCTACCACCTCCGCGTCGGCGGGGGCGTCGTCCACGACTCGGACCCGGAACGGGAGTACGAGGAGACACTCGACAAGGCGCGCGCCCTGGAGCGGGCGCTCGCGAGCGCCGGCCCCGCGGCCGGCGGAGACCGCACAGGGGGCAGCGACCGCACAGGGGGCGGCGACCGCACAAGGGGCAGCGAGGAACGCGGGAGGCGGGGGGCCGGATGACAACCGTCCTCGTCGTGGACAACTACGACTCGTTCGTCTACAACCTCGTCCAGTTCGTCGGGCCGCACGTCGACGAGGTCGTCGTCCGCCGGAACGACGCCATCGACGTGCGAGCCATCGCCGCCCTCGACCCCGACGGTATCGTCGTCTCTCCCGGCCCGGGGACGCCCCGGGAGGCCGGCGTGTCGATGGCGGTGTTCGCCGCGCTCTCGTACCCCACGCTCGGCGTGTGCCTGGGCCATCAGGCGCTCTGTGCGGCCAACGGCGCCACCGTCGGGCCGGCCCCCAGCGTGGTCCACGGGAAGCCCTCCACCGTCACCCACGACGGCAGGGGCATCTTCGAGGGCGTCCCGGACGGCTTCACGGCCGGGCGGTACCACTCGCTCGCCGTCGAGCGGACGGCGCTGCCCGGGGTCCTGGCGGAGTCCGCGACCACGGACTGCGAGGCGTCGGTCGTCATGGCCGTCCGGCACCGGGAGAAGCCCCACGTCGGCGTCCAGTTCCACCCGGAGAGCATCCTGACCGACCACGGGCGGACCATCCTGTCAAACTTCGTGGAGGGCGCATGTACTACCACGTGAACGGTGAGCTGGTCCCCGCGGCGGACGCCACGGTGAGTGTCCGGGACCGCGGGTTCATGTACGGCGACGCGGCCTTCGAGACGCTCCGGGCGTACGGCGGCACCCTCTTCGAGTGGCGCGCGCACCGCGACCGTCTCGAACGGACGTGCGAGACACTCGGCATGCCGACCGCCGTCCCCGACGACCTGGACGACCGCATCCGGTCGACGCTCGAGGCCAACGACCTCGAGGACGCCTACGTCCGGGCATCCGTCACCCGCGGCGAGCAACCGGGGACGCTCGAACCACAGGAGGCGGTCGAACCGTCGGTCGTGGTCGTCGTCAGCCCGCTTCCCTGCACCGGCACGAGCGGCACGCGCGTGTGGGACGGCCCGACGACGGTCAGGACGGTCCAGACGAGGCGCGCTCCCTCCGCCGCCATCCCGGCCGACGTCAAGACCCACAACTACCTCGGCGGCATCCTGGCGCGACTCGAACTCCGAGCGCACTCGGCCGGGCCTGGCGCCGGCGCCGACGAGGCCATCGTCCTGGAGACGGACGGCTCGGTGGCCGAGGGGACGACGAGCAACCTCTTCTTCGTCGGCGACGGCACGCTCCGGACCCCGGGCCTCGAGGGCGCGGTGCTCCCCGGGGTGACGCGCGCGGTGGTCCTGGAACTCGCCGACGACCTCGACATCCCCGTGGAGACGGGCCGGTACGCCGTCGAGGACGTTCGCGCCGCCGACGAGGTGTTCCTCACGAACACCACGTGGGAGGTCCGACCCGTCGACCGCGTCGACGACGTCGCCCTCGACGTCGGCCCCGTGACCGAACGACTCGTCGACGCCTTCGACCGCCGCGTGGAGCAGCTATACGACTGAGCGAGACGCGGGCGCCACGTCCCGGAGCAGGCCGGGCCCAACAGCTTTATCGCCGTTGCTGACTAACCAGTCAGTCAATGGCCGACGAACCGTCGACTGACGCGCAGCCGACGGTCCACGACGCCATCATGGCGGCGACCTACCGGGCGCTCTGCAAGCACGGCTACGCGGACCTGACGATGCAGTCCATCGCCGAGGAGTTCGAGAAGTCCAAGTCGCTCATCCACTACCACTTCGACACCAAACAGGAGCTGCTCACCGCGTTCATGGAGTACATGCTCGAGCGCTTCGAGGAGCAAGTCGAGTCCGCGGAGCGCGCGGACCCGGCCGAGCAGCTTGCGGCCCTGCTGGAGCGGTTCCTGACCGGCCCGGACGAGTTCGAGGAGTTCCAGACCGCGATGCTCGAGCTCCGCTCGCAGGCGCCGTACAACGAGGCCTACCGGGCGCAGTTCCGCGAGAACGACGAGTACGTCCGCAACCTGGTGGTCTCGGTCGTCGAACGGGGCATCGAGACGGGAACGTTCCGCGACGTCGACCCCGAGCGGACGGCGTCGTTCCTGCTCGCGGTCGTCGACGGGGCGCGGACCCGCTGGATTGTCCTCGGAGACGACCGGACGATAGAGGACGTGCGGGGCGCGCTGTCCGACTACATCGAAGCCGAACTCCTAAAGTAGGCGGACGCCAGCGAGTGAACCGTCGAACGGCCCCATTCGAGGGAAGGGACGCGACGGACCTAAATTTCGACCGGCTTCGACCGCCTTTTTGTCTCGGCGACCGTAGCGCCCGTCGATGGACGCCGAGCAGACCACGCTCGCCAACCCGTTCGGGATGGACGAGGCGTGTACGAACTGCGCGCGCTGCGAGCCGCGAGACCGGGTGGTCCACGGCTACGGGACCGTCGACGCCGAGTTCCTCTTCGTCGGGGAGACACCGAGTCGGGCCGCGGAGCGAGCCGGCGTCCCGTTCGTCGGCGACGAGGCGGGGGAACGATTCCAGCACATCCTCGGCTCCGTAGGGCTGAACAACTCCCTCCCCACCAGCGAGGAACCGGAGCTGACGAACGCCTACGTGACCTACCTCACCCGGTGCCGGGACCCCGGGCGAGCGCCGACGGACGACGAGATCGACGTCTGCGAGCCGTTCCTGAACGCCGAGATACGGATGATCAACCCCGAGATACTCGTGCCCGTGGGCCAGCGGGCGCTCGGCGCGCTCGGGGTCGAGTACACCACGGCGCCGGCCGACGAACTGGACGTCCGCGAGTGCCACGCGACGGCCATCCGGGGCCGCGGCTTCGAGCTCTTTCCGATGGTTCACCCGTCGGAGATGACCGCAGACCAGATGGAGACGTTCATCGTCGCGTTCCTCGAGCTCCTCAGGCACGACTACCGCCAGACGAAGGGTCGGCGCGGACGGTAGCCCTGGTTGATGCGTTCGATGTTCGGAGTCGTGACGCAGTCAGGGGCGAACAGGCGACGGTATCAGAGAACCGACGCGGGGTGCCGCGCAACCGCCTCGTTCGCGCCGGGCCAGTCGAGTGGTCATGGCCCTGGTTGGTCCCGTCTTCACTGATAAACCCTCGCCCGAGCGAGACGGTCACCAGTAGGGGTTCGAGAGGTTCCGTGCATCCCTGGTGCCGATGGCGACGACGAAGACGACCGCCACTGCCGCCAGGGCGATGGTGACGACAGCGGCGGGCAGGGAGAACGCGGCGAGGAGCCTGACGAGCGCGCCGAGCGCGCCGGCGACGACGACCAGGACCGCGAGGAACGTGAGGAGCTTCGACCAGCGCATACGTCCTCCGAGGTGAACGGCGGTAATAAATCGGCCCCATCGCCCCCGGAATCGGCCCTATCGCCGCCAGGGTGTCGTTTATGGCACGCGCCTCCCAACCAGACACCAATGGCGGCTGGTGACACATCACGTGCCGACGACTCGCGCCCCTCGCACGAGACGCTCGGATTCGACCACCCCGACGATCCCGAGTTCGCAGACCTGGCGACCGACCTCCGCGACGCCGTCGACGGCGGCGTCCGCTTCGACGAGTACGCACAGGTGCTCTACGCCACAGACGGGAGCATCTACCAGGCCCGACCGGCCGGGGTGGTCTTCCCGCGGCACATAGAGGACGTCCAGGCCGCGGTCCGGGTCGCGACCGCACACGACGTGCCCGTCCTCCCGCGCGGGGCCGGCTCGTCGCTCGCGGGGCAGGCCGTGGGGCCGGGCTGCGTCGTCCTCGACTGCTCGCGCCACATGGACGACATCGTCGACGTCGACCCCGACGCCCGCCTGGCGACGGTCCAGCCCGGCGTCGTCCAGGACGACCTCGACGCCGCCCTCTCGCCGCACGGGTTGAAGTTCGCGCCGGACCCCGCCTCGTCCGGGCGCGCGACCGTCGGCGGCGGCATCGGCAACAACTCGACGGGGGCGCACTCGGTCCGCTACGGCATCACCGACGCCTACACCGAGAAGGTGACCGCCGTCCTGGCAGACGGGTCGCTGATTCGCGCGCGGGAGGTGGTCCTCGACTCCGAGGAGTGGGACGAGCTCGTGGCGAAAGACGACCGCGAGGCCGAGATCTACCGGACCGTTCGGGCGCTCATCGAGGAGCACGAATCGGAGATAGAGACGCGCTATCCGACGCTCAAGCGCGCGGTGAGCGGCTACAACCTCCACAAGGTCGTCACCGAGACCGACGACGGCGAGCGGGCGATAAATCTCGCGACGCTGTTCGTCGGTTCGGAGGGGACACTCGGCGTGGTCGTCGAGGCCACCGTCAGCCTCGTGACGACACCGGAGCGGACCGCCCTGGCGCTCTACTGCTTCGACGACCTGGTCGCGGCGATGCGCGCGGTCCCCGAGGCGCTCGCCTTCGACGTGAGCGCCGTCGAGCTGATGGACGACGAGGTGTTCCGGCTGGCGAGCGAGTCGACGGAGTACGCCCAGTACGCAGAGCCCATCCCCCAGGGGACGACCGCCGCGCTCATGCTGGAGTTCGACGACGAGCGCCACGACGACTTCGAGGCGGCGGTCGCCGAGACGACCGCCCACTTCGTCGACGACGGTGAGGCCTTCGACGTGCTGGAGGCGTTCGACGACGACGCGCAGGCCGACCTCTGGAAGCTCCGGAAGGCCGCCATCCCCCTGCTGATGAGCATGGAGGGCGACCCCAAGCCGTACCCGTTCATCGAGGACGCCAGCGTGCCACCCGAGGAACTCGCCGAGTACGTCCAGGAGTTCGAGCAGGTGCTCGCGGACAACGGGACCTCCGCTGCCTACTTCGCACACGCCGGGTCCGGGACCCTCCACATCCGGCCCATCCTGAACCTAAAAGAGGGGCAGGGCGTCGAGACGATGCACGCCATCGCCGACGCCGTCACGGACCTCGTACTCGACCACCACGGGGCCTTCTCCGGCGAGCACGGCGACGGCATGGCCCGCACCGAGTTCAACCCGAAGATGTACGGCCCGGCGCTCTGGGGGGCGTTCAAGGAGCTCAAGACCGCCTTCGACCCAGAGTGGCGCCTGCACCCCGGCAACGTCGTCTACCGGGACGGGCCCGACGACGTCGGGCCGGACTCGGAGCGTGGCGTCGGGGCGGACATGCGCGATCACCTGCGCTACGGCCCGGCCTACCAGTCCATCGAGCCGCAGACGGCCCTCGACTTCTCCGACGACGGGGGCTTCTCTCACCTGGTCGAGCTCTGCAACGGCTGTGGGACCTGCCGGCAGACCACGGGCGATACCATGTGCCCGACCTACCGCGCCTCGCGGGAGGAGATACAGGCGACCCGCGGGCGGGCGAACCTGCTCCGGGCCGCTATCAGCGGGGAGCTCCCGGAGTCCGAGCTATACACAGAGCGCTTCCAGTCGGAGGTGCTCGACCTCTGTGTGGGCTGTAAGGGCTGTGCGGCCGACTGCCCGACGGGTGTGGACATGGCGAAGCTCAAGGCCGAGGTGAAACACCGGTACCACGAGGAGTCGGGGGCCGGGCTCCGCGAGCGGCTGTTCGCGAACGTCGACCGGCTGTCGGCGCTCGGGAGCGCGCTCGCCCCCGTCTCGAACTGGCTCGCGGCGGTCCCCGGCTCGCGGGCGGTCGGCGAGCGGCTCCTCGGGGTCGCCGCCGAGCGCGAGCTGCCGACGTTCAGGCGGCAGTCGTTCGCGGAGTGGTACGCGGAGCGCGGCGTCGGCGTCCGGGCCGACGAGGCGACCGAGAAGGTCCTGCTCTTCCCCGATACGTTCACGAACTACAGCTACCCGGAGCCGGGGAAGGCGGCCGTCAGGGTGCTGGAGGCGGCCGGCGTCCACGTCCGGATTCCCGAGGCGGTCGGTCCGAGCGGGCGGGCGGCGTTCTCGACGGGCTTTCTCGACCTCGCTCGCGAGCGCGCCGAGATCAACGTCCGGGCGCTGGCGCCGTACGTGGCGGACGGCTGGTCGGTCGTCTTCGTCGAGCCCTCGGACGCCGTCATGTTCCAGGACGAGTACGGCGACCTCCTCGACGGCGAGGAGGTGCTCGCGGTCGGCGCGAACGCCTATGGGGTCTGTGAGTTCCTCGACACCTACCGGCTGGACGAACACTGCGCGTTCGCGCCGACCGGCGAGCGGTTGACCTACCACGGCCACTGCAACCAGAAGGCGCTCTCCCGGGACCACCACGCCGCGAACGTCCTGCGCCGGGCGGGCTACGAGGTCGATCACCTCGACTCGGGCTGCTGTGGCATGGCCGGCAGCTTCGGCTACGAGGCCGACCACTACCGGCTCTCGCGGGCCATCGGCCGCATCCTCGGAGCGCAGGTCGCGGAGAGCGGCGGGACGCCGGTCGCCCCGGGGGCGTCCTGTCGGACCCAGCTCGGGGACCGCGAGGGGCACGAGCGGCCGCCGCACCCGATAGAGAAGGTGGCCGAGGCGCTCGCCGAGTAGGGGGTGCCGCGGTTCGGGAAGAGATGGTGCTCGACGTGCGCATGGACTACTCGATCGGCCCGAACAGGGTGAGGACGACGAGCGCGACCGCGAGGGCCACCAGCACGACGCAGGCCACGTACTCGACGCCGTAGCCGACGACGCCCGCGACGGGGAGCGCCACCAGCGGGCCGAGCGTGGAGCCGAGATCGCCGAAGACGTTGTAGACGCCGCCGAACTTCCCCACGTCGTCCGACGGCGTGATGTCGCCGAGGTAGGCCAGCAGCGGGGGGTTCGTCCCGCCGACACCGACGCCGATGAGCGAGACGCCGACCAGCGCACCGACCAGCGTCGGCCACGCGGCGAGCAGGCCGAACCCTGCGCCGAGCGCCGCGAGCGACGGGACGGTGACGTACGCGCGGTTGTCGAGGGCGTCCGAGGCCCGGCCGACCACGACGGTCGTGACACTGGAGAAGACCACGCTGACCGCCATCACGATGCCGCTCGCGCCGGTCTCGGAGAGCGCGCCGACGTGGATGTCGTGTCTGGCGGCGTAGAGCACGACCGTCGAGAGCAGGACGCCCGCGAACAGGAAGCGGACGAGGAAGTTGACGGTGCCGATGGAGAGCACGCGCACGTCGGCGCTGACCAGGCGCGGGATGTCTCGCAGGCGGGTCTGCTGACCGACCGTAGAGCGCAGGTCGGGCAGGACGAGGAAGGCGACGACCGCCGCGAAGACGCCGACGACGCCCGCGGCGAGGAAGGCCGCCTCGAAGCTGTAGGCGTCGGCGAGCAGGCCGCCCGCGACGAGGCCGGCGGGGAAGCCGAGCGTCTGGCCGCCGCGCATGTAGCCGACCCACCGCCCCCGGTTCGCGGCGGTCGTGACGTGGGTGATGGTGCTGAACGCGCCGACGAAGACGAACGCCGAGCCGACGCCCCAGAGCGCCCGCGAGAGCAAGAAGACGTCCGCGGGCGTCAGGTGGAGCACCTCGGCGTGGAGCGCGAGCGCGTAGCCGAACGGCGCGAGCCCCTGGACGAGGAAGCCGACGACGAGCGGCCGGCGCGTGCCGACGCGGTCGATGACCTGGCCCGCGGGCGTGTTCAACACCAGCCGGACCATCCGGTTGATAGAGAGGATGAGCCCGACGAGGAGCGTCGAGATGCCCAGCAGGGGGCCGAGCCGCGGGAGCGTCGGGAACGCCACGCCGCCGGCCATGCCGCCGAAGAAGACGCCGGCGATGAGGCTCAACGCGATGGTCCGGACGTCGTAGTCGTCGGTGGCCTGGCTGCTCGTCGGCAACGGGCGTCGGTTGCCCCGGGTCGCTACCCAAGGTTTCGATAGGCGGGCACCCTTGCCGCAACCGGATGGCGACCTTGAAGGCCCCCGGCGACCGAGGGACGAGTATGCAACACGCCTTCGAGCGACGTCCGAGGCCGGGGGTGCGGCGATGACCGTCGTGGCCGTCATGCTCGACCCGCCCCGGGAGGGGCTGGTCTTCCCGCGACTGCCCGGGACGTCGCCGCTCTCCGCCGCCGAGGCGACGGCGCTCTACCGCGCGGTCGCGAAGGACGCGATCCGCGCGGTGGCCGACAGCGGTGGCGACCTGCTGGTGAACTACCGCCCCGACGACCTCCTCCCCGAGCAGTACCGGACCGACACGTCCGCCGAGGCCGAGGTGCGGGCGCTCGCCGCGGCCGCGCTGGACGACCCGGACGATGGCCGGTTCGAGGTGCAGGTCGGCTCGACGTTCGCCGCGCGCGTCGGCAACACCCTGACCCACCTGCTCCGCGAGGAAGACGCCACCTCTGCCGCGGCGGTCCGGGCCGACACGCCGCTCCTGAGTCGCAAGGACGTGGACGGCGCGGCCATGAAGCTCCGCCGGAGCGCGGTCGTCCTCGGCCCCTCCGAGCGCGGGCGGGTCCACTACGCCGGCTTCGCCGCGCCCATCGACTTCGCCGACGCGTACGCGCCGCCGGCCCTGGAGACGCTTACCGACCGGGCGCTCGAGGCGGGCCACGACGTGGACTTCCTGGCCCAGTACACCGCCATCGAGACCGGCGCGGACCTCGCGTCGGTTGTGGCGGTGCTCCGCGCCCGCCGCGCGGCCGGGCGCATCGTGCCCGAGCACACGATGGCCTTCGTCGAGGAGCACGGGCTCGCGACCCAGGCGGTGGACGGCGAGCTGACCGTCGTCCGGTCGGGGACCGACAGTTCTTAGAGCGGGCCGCCGGTAGCAGACGGTGTGGTGAGGTGGCAGAGCGGCCTATCGCGCCGGTCTTGAAAACCGGTGGCGCAAGCCTCCTGGGTTCGAATCCCAGCCTCACCGTACTCTCCCGAGTCGAGACGCGCAGTCGTGGCTGCGCGTCTCCGACGAGGGTGGTTCGTGACCGCTGGGATTCGAACCACGGCAGACCGAGCGCAGCGAGGGCTGGCATCGGGTTCGAATCCCAGCCTCACCGGTACCTTTTTGCTGTGAGCGGGCGCTGCGCGCCCGCTCTGGCAAAAAGCTACGACAAAAAGCCTGCGTCACCCCCTTCAGGGGTTCCTTGGCCTCCTCGCTCGTTCCACTCACTCGGAGTAGAGAAACACGGACTACCGCACAGTTGGATTCCCAGGGGAACCGTGGCGCTACTGGCCTACACCTCACACCACCGTGAGCAGGTGGACCGCACCGAGGAGCGCCGCGCCGTAGATCCACAGCCCCGAGAACCAGTTCTCGAAGTCGAGTCCGGGACGGTCCCGCAACAGCAGGTGGAGGACGCCGTGGACGATGACGAACGCGTCGAAGCTGACCCGGAAGGTCGTCGACGGCAGGTACCAGAAGACGAGGACGAACGCCGGGACGTGGAGCGCCGTGTAGACTCGATAGGCGGTCTCGTCGCCGACGGCGAACGGGGCGAAGAAGAAGCGCCACTCCGCTCGATGGACCGCGTCGAGTTCGTGGACCGTGACCCACGCGACGACCGAAAGGAAGAGAACGTGCATCGTCGAGGATACGTCCCCCGCAACCATTACCTTCGGGAGCGGTCGAGACGAGGCTCCTTCCCGCCCCGACGGCAATCTCGGGACAGTCCGATTCCCGAACCGAACTGCATCGAACCGGGGACGGCGCTGGGCCCGAAGACCACCGGACTCGAATGACTTACAAGGACTTACAAGGACTTACAACCGCCCGAGCGGCCGACGACGCGCCCCCGACGCCGGTCAGACCGGCAGCTCCGGGGAGTAGTAGTGGCCGGTGAACCGGGCGAGCACCAGGCCGAGGACGTAGCCGTAGACGAGGTGGGTCGCGACCGAGAAGACGAGGAAGACGGCCAGGTCGAGTCCCGAGTAGCTCTCGCCGAACGAGAGGACGAAACCGACCCAGATGAGCATCGCGAAGATGGTCGCCTGTCTCGGGCGCGTCCCGCCGGGGAGGTAGGCGCCGATGGTGACGAACAGGAGCGGCCAGGCCACCGAGCCGGCCGCGAAGAAGAGGAAGAAGCCGAGCAGGACGTTGTCGCCGCCGCCGGAGAGCGCCGAGATGGTCGCGAACACGGAGAGCTGTGCGCCGAACAGGGCGTTGACGATGAAGAGGACGAGCGTCATGAGCGCGGTGCCGACGAAGCCGCCCGCGACGGCGCCGATGACCGCCCGGACGACGTCCTCGACCGCCGGCTCCGACTCCCCGAGCTCCGCCTGATCGAACTCCGCCTCGCCGCCCCCGAGCTCGCCCTCCGCTGACGGGTCCGTTCCCCCCACCATGCCAGCTACTTCGTCGGCCAGCGGCAAAAGCGTAGGCCGGCACACCCCAGGGACAGTGCGACGCGGTGTGCCAGCCCGCGCGTGGGCGACCGGACCCGCGGAAGCGTGGAGGCCCGACCGCAATCCATACGGCCAGCGTTGCCGGCGCGGTCGGCACGGTCGGCGCGGTTCCCGGGCGGTCTCCGCAATCGGCGCGGTTCCCGGGCGGAGCGCACGAGGGCCGAAACGGAACGTAACGGTTTTGCGGCCACCGTTCGAGCGTTCCGACATGGCAGAGCTCACGGGCGGCGACGAACGGGACTGGCCCCACGACCCGGACGGCGAGGAGGGTAGCGAGGGCGGCCGGAAGTACGGCATGGCCATCCTCGCGAAGAAGCTCGACGAGGAGGCGGACTTCCCGCTCTCGCGCGACGAGTTCGTCGAGGCACACGACGACGAGCCGGTGCGCCTGAACTACCGGCGCGTCGTGAGCGTCGCCGACATCTTCGAGCACGTCGAACCGGCGGAGTTCGAGGACATGGTCTCGTTCCACCGCGCGGTGGGCGAGGCGATGCGGGCGGGCGGCTACTGGGAGTACGAGCTGTCCGCCGAGAGCGGCGGGGCCAACCGCGCCTAGGGGCCGTCTCCCGCGCCTCGGGGTTCTCGACCGCAGCTACGCACTGATACCTGCGTCTATCCGCCGACAACGCCGTCTGTGCGCCGTCAGCCGCGTCTACGCGCCGTCGAGTTCGCGTTCGAGTTCGGCCCGGTCGGCCACGAGGTCGGAGACGGTGTCGGTGGCCTCGGCCTGGACCTTCTCCTCCAGCAGGGTGACGGCGACGCTGTTCGCGCCCTCCGGGATGATGATGTCCGCCGCCCGCTTCGTCGGCTCGACGAACTGCTCGTGCATCGGCTTGACAGTCGAGAGGTACTGGTCGATGACGCCGTCCAGGTCCCGCCCCCGGTCGATGACGTCCCGGCGGATGCGCCGCAGGATGCGCACGTCGGCGTCCGTCTCGACGTAGACGTGGAGGTCGTACAGGTCGTTCAGGTCGTCGTCGTAGAGCGCCAGGATACCCTCGACCACGACGACGTCGGTCGGCTCGACGAGGACGCACTCGTCCTTTCGCACGTGCTCGGTGAAGTCGTACTGGGGCATCTCGACGGGCCGGCCCTCCAGGAGCCGCCGGAGCTGGGATTTGAGGAGGTCCCACTCGAACGCCGACGGGTGGTCGTAGTTGACGGACGCCCGCTCCGCGAAGGCCATGTGGCGTAAGTCCTTGTAGTAGTTGTCGAGCGGGATGCGCGTGACCGACTCGGCGACGCCCTCGGTGACCTCGCGGGCGATCGTCGTCTTCCCGGCCCCGGTGCCCCCCGCGATACCGACGACGAACGACGGGGTGGTCATCACCCGGGACATCAGAAGCAGGGGCATTGAATCTCCCGTTTTTCCGCCGCCCGCGTAACCGCGAAGGTACGCTCGGTTGGCGCATAAGCGTGTCGGGGATAGACTTTAGGCCGACAGAGCGAAACGATTATCCATGAAAGATGATGTCACACTCAGGGAGGTGATGACCCGGGAGTTCGTCGGCGTGAGCGAGTCCGACTCGCTCCTGGGTGCGGTCGAACTCATGCGCGAAGAGGGGACCGACGCCGCCGTCGTCCTCCGGGGGGCGGAGCCGGTCGGCGCGCTGGCGAGCGTCGACGTGCTGGATCTCGTCATCGACGGCGACAGCCCCACCGACACGCCGGTCTCGTCGGTCATGTCTGACCCGCCGCCGGTCCTCTCGTCCGAGGCGACGCTCGCCGAGGCGGCAGCCGAGATCGCCGGCCGCAACGCGCGATACGTGCTCGTCACCGACGAGGACGGCGTCGCCGGGACCGTCGAGGCCCGCGACCTGGTCCGGGCGACCACCTCGCTCTCCCGGCCGGTCGACCGGCCGCTCGCCGCCACGGAGTCGGGAAACGGCGAGCGGCCGGCCCCTGAGGCGGACCGCTTCTCGACCCAGAGCATCTGCGAGGTCTGCGGCTCGCTCACCGGTGCCCTCACTGACTTCAACGGGCAGCTCGTCTGCCCGGACTGTCGCGAGGTCTGATACGTCCGCGGCCGGCACAGGGGCGGGCTCGCCGCCGAGTGCGCCCCCCGGTGGCTGCGTCGGCCCGATGACACTCCATTTCTGCACACCGTCGGGCACGTTGGGACAGCGATGAGCGTCGCTCGTCGAGCCGCCTAACGGGAGCCAGCTACCTGCCGGCCGGGTCTGTTTTCTCCGTCACCTGTTGTCCGAAAGCCACGTCTGGGCAACCGGAACTCACAAATATGCTGGCTGTAAGGTAGCCAGTAACGTGATATCGTATAGCAGCAGTTTCAGGGCGCGTCGTAGCGGTTTCTGGAGGGTCGGCTGATGGTCGAGACCGGGCTGGCCAACGCCGTCGTCACCGGCATCGTCACGGGGAGCATCATCGCGCTGGGCGCCATCGGCCTGGCGCTCGTCTACAGCATCGCCGAGGTGCCGAACTTCGCCCACGGCGAGCTGTTGACGATCGGTGCGTACCTGGCGCTTCTGGTCAACCAGCCGACGACGGTGCCCCTCTTCGACACCTTCGCGGCGGGCCCCCAGGAGCTCTCCGCCGTCGGGCTGGCCATCCTGTTCGTCCTCGCCGGCGGGGCGTTCCTCGCCGCGGTCTACTTACTCGGTGGTCGGAGCGCACTCGAGGGGTCGTGGTGGCCGACGACGCCCCCGCCGACCGTCGGGCTGGTGGTCCACGCCGTCGCGGCCGCGGCCATCGGTGGCCTCGTCGTCGTCGGCTTCCCGTCCATCCTGGCCGGCCTCCTCCTGTCGGCGCTCCTGCTGGCCGTGCTCGCGCCGCTGCTCGAGAGGTACGTCTTCCGGAAGTTCCGGAGCCGTGGGGCGTCGCTGGCGACGATGCTCATCGTCGCCCTCGGCCTCTCGTTCGTGCTGCGCTTCAGCACGCAGGCGTACTTCAGCGGCGAGCCGCGCAGCTTCACGGTGCCGGACGTCGGGACCGTCTTCGGGCAGCAGGTCGTGCTCTCGGCGGCGCGCTGGTTCGACTTCTACCTCCACGGGGGCGGCATCGTGGTCCAGATACTCGACACGGCCGACGCGAGCCATCCCGAGCTCGCGCTCCTCTCGTACAGCTGGCCGGTGATCGCGGTCATCGTCGTCGTCACGCTCGCCGTGGCCGCGCTCGTCTACCGCGTCCGCTCCGGGGGCGAGTACGGCGGCGGGAGCACGTTCGGCCCGCGGCTCTCCGCGACCGTCGCGGGCGCGGCGGCCTTCGTCGTGCTCGTCCTGGTCCTGCCCGGTGGTGGATCCGTCCCGTCGGACCCCATCGCCACGACGCGGGTGAGCCTCTCCCTGGTCCGCGCGGGCGTCGTCGCCCTGGCGATGATGATGATGACCTCGCTGCACCTGCTGTTGCAGGAGACCAAGCTCGGGACGGCGATGCGCGCGGCGAGCGACAACAAGGACCTGGCACGAATCACCGGCATCAACACCGACCGCGTGATGATGTCCACCTGGATCCTCGCCGGGGCGTTCGCCGCGGTCGGCGGCGTGATGCTCGGCATCCTCTTCGCCACCGTCCGCATCAACATGGGATTTTTCCTCCTGTTGCCGATGTTCGCGGGCGTCATCCTCGGCGGCCTCGGCTCGGTCTACGGCGCCATCCTCGGGAGCTTCCTCGTGGGCGTCGCCATGGACGTCGGCATCTACTCGTTCCACATCGGCGCGGTCTACCGCGTCCCGGTGGCGTTCGTGGTGCTGTTCGTCGTGTTGCTCGTCAGGCCGCAGGGCATCACGGGGGGGAGCTGACGTGGCGCTCTCCTCCAGTCTGGTCTCGCTGGGCGTGCTCGTCGGCGTCTTCGGCCTGCTCGCGCTGGGCCTGAACGTCAAGTTCGGCTACACCGGGCTGCTGGACATCGGGCACGTCGCCTTCTTCCTCGTCGGTGCGTACACGTCGGCGCTCCTCGTAGCGCCGCCCGCCAGCACCCAGCAGTTCGGCGACTACATCCTCGGCTGGAGCTGGCCCTGGCTACCGGCCATCGCCGTCGGGACGGTGCTCGCCGGCCTGCTCGGCCTGCTCGTCGCACTGCCGGCCATCCGGTTGCGCGAGGACTACCTCGCCATCACGGTGCTCGGCATCTCGGTCATCCTGCGACGCATCGTCCAGTCGGAAGGGTGGCTCGCCAACGGGCCGGACTCGCTCCGGGGCTACCCGCTCCCGCTGCGCGAGCTCTTCCCCCTGCCGGGCTCGGACCTCGTATCGGCGCTCCTGTTCGGCCTGATAATCGCCGTCTTCTGGACGGTCATCGCCTACGCCATCGCGCGGTGGCTTGGCGAGCGCGACGGCGTCGGAAGCACGGTCGTCCACGGTGCGGTCGCGGTCACGACCCTGGGCGTCGGCTACGTCGCGGGCCGCCTGGCGACCCGCTACGAGACCGTCGGCAACCCCGAGCCGATCGACGTCCGGGCCGCACCCGACGTCAGGTACGTGATCGCCGGTGGCCTCGTCGCGGGCGTCGTCGCCGTGGCCGGGAGCGTGGCCGGAGCCGGGACGGTCGTCCTGGTGGCGTTCCTCGGGCTGGCGTCGCTGTTCAGCTGGCTCCTGGGCGGCGTGCTGCTCGCCGCCTACTTCAGCGGCGTGGACCGCCGGGACGTGGGCATGAGCGTCGGGCTCGCGCTCGCGTTCGTCGTCGCCTTCCTGCCGGTCATCCTGGTCGGCGGGCTCGCCGGCATCTTCGGGACGGTCCTGCTGCTCGCGGTCCTCGTCTACGGCCTGTTCTCCCTCGGCACCGGCTGGGAGGCAGTCGAGTCGTCGGTCGGCTTCGCCCGGCTCATCGGGATGGCGGCCATCTGGCTGTTCCTCCTGCGGTACTTCGTGCTGTCGCTCGTGACGCCGCTTACCTTCCGCGGCGTCGGCGCGGCGCTGGCCGAGCTCATCCAGAACGTGCTCTGGCTGCTGAAGTTCACGACCGCGGGCGTGCAGTTCGACTACGTCCGCTTCCTGCTGGCGCTGACGTTCGCCACCGTGGCGATCTGCTACTACCTCCTCGAGGTCACGGTCGACTCGCCGTTCGGGCGGGTGCTCAAGGCCATCCGCGAGGACGAGGACGTGGCGACGTCGCTCGGGAAGAACACGTTCGCGTTCAAGGTCCAGAGCATGGTGCTCGGCTCCGCCATCGCCGGGCTGGCCGGCGGGCTCTCGGCCATCCACTACCGGGCGCTGACACACACGCTGTTCGCGCCCCGGGTCACGTTCGTCGCCTTCCTCATCCTGGTCATCGGGGGCGTGGCGAGCAACCGCGGTGCCATCCTCGGGGCGGTCATCTACTGGGCGTTCTGGAAGGGCACGACCGACATCGCGCAGTTCTTCCCGCCCAGCGCCCGCTCGTCCGTCCAGGCGCTCCGCCTCGCGGTCTTCGGGGCCCTGTTCATCGTCATCCTTTATTACCGTCCGGAGGGTATACTGGGTGATAAGGGGACCCAGACGGGAGGTGGGAGCTAATGGCACTGCTCGAGGTGCGCGACCTGCGAAAGACGTTCGGCGGCATCACGGCCGTAGACGGCGCCACGTTCGACGTCGAGGAGCAGACCATCACCGGGCTCATCGGCCCGAACGGCGCCGGCAAGACCACGACGTTCAACCTCATCAGCGGCTTCTACCGCCCGGACAGCGGCGAGATCCGGTACGACGGCACCGACCTCCAGGAGATAATGCGCCCGAGCCGGGCCGAACAGGAGATCTGGGTGACCGCCGCCGGCGTCGGCGTCGGCGGTCTCGGCCTGGCGACGGCCGCCGCGACCGGCGGCTCGACGCTCGCGCTCGGGGTCGGCACCGTCGTCGGGGCGGGCGTCGGGGCGGCCGCCTACTTCGGCCAGGAGTCGTTCCGGGCGACCGTCCTCGAGGAGAAGCGCCACCGCCCGTTCCAGGTGGCGCGCTCGGGGCTCGCCCGCACCTTCCAGATCACGCGCGAGCTCCAGGGTATGACCGTCCTGGAGAACATGATGTTCGCCCCGCAGGACCAGCGGGGCGAGCACCTGGTGAACGCCTGGTTCCGCCAGGGCACCGTCGACGAGGAGGAAACTGCCATCCGCGAGCGCGCCGAGGAGATGCTCCAGCTCCTGGAGATCGACCACCTCCGCGACGAGTACGCCGGCAACCTCTCGGGCGGTCAGCGCAAGCTGCTCGAACTCGGCCGGGTGCTCATGACCGACCCCGAGATGATCCTCCTGGACGAGCCGATGGCCGGCGTCAACCCGACGCTGACCAAGAAGCTCTTAGAGCGCATCGAGACGCTCCGCGAGGAGGGCTACACCTTCTGCATCGTCGAACACGACATGGACGTCATCATGAACCTCTCCGACACCATCATCGTCATGGACCAGGGCAGGAAGCTCATGCAGGGCACGCCCGAGGAGGTCAGGTCGGACGAACGCGTCATCGACGCCTACCTGGGGGGCTGACCTGTGTCGCTCCTCGAGGCCCGGGACGTCGTCTCGGGCTACGGCGACGCGGAGATCCTCCACGGCGTCTCCATGGACGTCGACGAAGAGGAGATCGTCTCCATCATCGGCCCGAACGGCGCCGGCAAGTCCACGCTCATGAAGGCCGTCTTCGGCCTCATCGACTGCTGGGAGGGCACGGTCAGCTTCGCCGGCCAGGACATCACCGGGCTCCGCCCGGACGAGGTGACCCGCACGGGCATGTGCTACGTCCCGCAGGTGGACAACGTCTTCCCGAGTCTCACGGTCGAGGAGAACCTCGAGATGGGCGCGTACATCTTAGACGAGGTCCCGCGGGCCGCACTCCGCGAGGTCTACGACCGCTTCCCCATCCTAGAGGAACGAAAGCAGCAGAAGGCCGGCACGATGAGCGGCGGCCAGCGCCAGATGCTCGCCATGGGCCGCGGCCTGATGGTCGACCCCGACCTGATGCTCATCGACGAGCCCTCTGCCGGCCTGGCGCCCGACCTCGTCGACGACGTCTTCGAGAAGGTCATCGAGATAAACGAGGCCGGCACGGCCATCCTGATGGTCGAGCAGAACGCCCGCAAGGCCCTGAGCGTCTCGGACCGCGGCTACGTCCTGGAGATGGGCGAGAACCGCTTCGAGGACACCGGCGAGAACCTCCTCGAGAACGAGGAGGTCGCCGAGCTCTACCTCGGCGGTGGCGCCGGCGGTGACGAGGGCGCGGCCGGCGAGGAGACCGAGGCCTGACCGGCGCGGTACCGGTCATTTCGTTCCGTCGCTCACCGGGACGTCCACCGGCCCGCGTCCCGGCGGCGAGCGGTCCCGGCGACCGCTCGCGACCGGTTACAAGGACTTACAACCGAGTACAGACAGTTACAATGACTTACAGACGGCTGCGGGGCCGTCGAACCGCCGGGTGACCGGTCGCAGGGCCGCTCGTCGCGCCGGTCCTCGTCCCGTCGGTCCGGGTTCCGGGTGGCAGTCAGGTCGCCCGGAGACCGTCGCGGCGGGGTCGAGCCGACGTAGCGAGCGCAGTCGCGCTGGACTGACGAACGAGCGGTGTGGCGCCGCCGCCGGTGGTAGCCGCCGGACGAGTGTACTTAGAGCGGTCGACCTGACGCACGTCGGTCGAGCGGGGATAGAGCGGTCTCGGCGAGGGGTGTCGAAAGAAATTGGGTGGTAGCGTCGGCCTACTGGAACGCCGAGCGCGGGATGGTCTCGAGCTTCTTCGTCGCGTACTTATCGCCGTCCTTGGCGACCTGGAGCACCGCGAACTGGTTGAGTGGCTCGAGGGCGTCGTTCAGGTCGACCGGACTCGAGGCGCCCTGGTAGTTGATGTCCGTGCCGTCGTCCAGGAGGTTCTTGGCCTTCTCGAACTCGCCGACGGTGACGACCTCGCCCTCGCGGCTGACCGACTGGATGTTCTTCGCGATGGCGGTGCCAGAGGCCTCGCCGGCCTTGTGCATGGCGAGCGCCATCAGGAACATGCCGTCGTAGGCGTGCGGGGCGAACAGCGTGTCCTTGCTGCCGATGTCCTGCTGGTAGATGGACGCCCCGGTCGTCTGCTCGGGGTCGGGCGAGGAGACGTACATTCCATTGGTGACGTCCTTCATCTCGTTGAAGAACTTAGCGGAGTTCAGCCCCTCTGAGAGCACCCACTCGCCGCCGTAGCCGCCGTCGTTCCACTGCTTGAGGATGGTCTTCCCGTTGCCCGGGTAGCCGATGAAGCCGATGGCCTGGGGGTCGCCCTGGAAGAGCTTATCGAGCGTCGAGGTGTAGTCGTTGGTCTGCTGGGCGTAGCCGACCTTCTGGAGCGTCTCGCCCTGGAAGGCTGCCTCGGCCTTGTTGGCCAGCCCCTCGCCGTACGGGTTGTCGACGTAGAGGAACGCCGCCTTGTCCGCACCGATGTACTTCCCATCGCCCATGATCATGCCCATGACGGTACCCTGCTGTGCGTCGTTGGGCGCGGTGCGGCCGAAGTACTTCACGCTCTTATCGCTGTTGTAGCCGATGTTCGCGAGCGCCGGCGACGTCGAGGCGTTGCTCATCTGCATCACCTCGTCGTCGGCGACGCCCTCCGCGATGGGCGTCGAGACGCCGGAGGAGGCCGCGCCGACGAAGCCGAGGATGTTGTCCTCGTTGACCAGCGAGGAGTACTTCTGCTGGCCGACGTCGGCTTTGGTCTCGCTGTCCTTGTAGGAGACCTTGATCTCCCGGCCGAGCGGGCCGCCGGCGTCGTTGATGTGTTTCTCCGCCAACTGGACCGCCGCCTGCATCCCGGAGCCGTAGTCGCTCAGGGCACCGGTGATGGGGAGGATGGAGCCCATCGGAATCGGGCCACCGCCGCCGGTTAGGCCGCCGATACATCCCGACAGGCCGGTGATTCCTGCTGCCCCAGCGACCCCGATGGTCTTGAGGTAGGCGCGCCGAGAGGTTCTGAGTCTGTCTGACATGGTCTATAGCCTATTGTAAAGAGGTGATATAAAAACATTGCTACGAGAGTGCAGGGCACAGTCGCCGTTTCCCTAGGAGCTGAACGTGTCGTAGGATACTACTATACGTGTCGAAAGAGACGATTACCAGGCGGCTCGCGACCGGCGGGGCAGCCGGCCAACCGACACCCATTTAGATAGTGCGGTTGCACGGTCTGGTATGCCGATACGGACCCTGGACGACCTCGCAGTCGATGGGACCGCCGTTGGGGTTCGGGTTGACATCAACAGCCCGGTCACGGACTCGGGCGAGCTCGTCGACGACGCGCGGCTGCGCGCCCACGTCGATACGCTCTCCGAACTGCTCGACCGCGGCGGTCGCGTCGCCGTCCTCGCCCACCAGGGTCGCCCCGGTGGAGACGCCTTCTTCGGGCTGGCCGCCCACGCCGCCCGCCTCGACGAGCTGCTCGAGTACCCCGTCTCCTACACCGACGCGACGTTCTCGATCGACGCCCGCGAGCGGGTCGCCGAGCTCGCGCCGGGCGAGGCGGTCGTCCTCGAGAACACCCGCTTTTACAGCGAGGAGTACATGGAGTTCGAGCCCGGCGAGGCCGCCGAGACGCACCTCGTCTCGCGGCTGGTGCCGGTCTTCGACGCGTACGTCAACGACGCCTTCGCCGCTGCCCACCGCTCCCAGCCGTCGCTGGTCGGCTTCCCCGTCCGCCTCCCCGCGTACGCCGGCCGCGTCATGGAGCGCGAACTCGACGTGCTCGGCAACATCGACGACACCGCGACGCCGCGCGTCTACGTCCTCGGCGGCGCGAAGGTCCCGGACGCGCTCACGGTCGCCAGACACGTCCTCGAACGCGACATCGCCGACGCCATCCTCACGGCGGGGCTCGTCGGAAACGTCTTCCTAACCGCCGACGGCGTCGACCTCGGCGACACCGCGGCCGACGTCATCCACGACCGGGGCTACTGGGACGAGATCGACCGCGCCGCAGAGCTCCTCTCGGCCTACCCCGACCGCATCCACGTGCCGGTCGACGTGGCCATCGAGCGCGCCGGAGAGCGCGTCGAGCTCCCCGTGGACAGCCTGCCGCCCGAGCACGACGAGCCAGTCCTCGACGTGGGCCACGCGACGGTCGAGGCGTACGGGGAGACGCTCTCGGCCGCCGGCACCGCCATCCTGAACGGGCCGGCCGGGGTATTCGAAGAGGACCAGTTCGCCGTCGGGACCAGGGCGCTGTTCGAGGCGGTCTCGGCGGCCGAGTACAGCATCGTCGGCGGGGGCGACACCGCGGCGGCCATCCGCCGATTCGGGCTCTCGGGCTTCGACCACGTCAGCACGGGCGGCGGCGCCGCACTCCGGATGCTCTGTGGCGAGCCGCTCCCGGCCGTCGAAGTGCTCCGGACGGCGTGATGGCCCGAATCGTGCCGGCGACGAGCCAGGACCTGGACGCCCTCGTCGACCTGTGGGTGAACCTCGTCCGCAGCCAGCGACAGTACGGCACCCACCTGCTCGCCGAGGCCAACCGGGAGGTGGCTCGGGACGTGCTCTCGCAGTACGTCGTCGCCGACGACGTGTTCGTCGCGCGCGACGGCCACATCAGCGGCTTCGTCATGTTCCACCTCGAGCGGGGCCTCTACGAGCAGGACGCGGCCCGCGGCATCGTCGACAACCTCTACGTCCGTCCCGAGTCGCGTGGGGAGGGGCTCGGCTCGCGCCTGCTCGAGGCGGCCGAGGACGCGCTGGTCGAGGACGGTGCCGAGTCCATCGCGCTCTCGGTGATGGCGACTAACGACCGCGCCGGGCGCTTCTACGCCGAACGCGGGTTCCGGCCACAGCGGCTCACCCTGGAGAAGCCGGTCGAAGAGGGGCCGGAGACGCCCGAGGACGCTGGCTGAGTGCCGGGCGCCCTGGCGTCCGGCGTGGCATCGGACCGGCTCCGGAGCGAGTCGGTCGGCGAGCCCGTCGAGAGCCCCGCGGACAGGGTCAAGGACTATCACGGTGGGGTACGAGGCCCCCCGTATGGACGACGAGCTATACAGCGAGGTCGTGCAGTCCGTGACGCCGCGCGAGTCGGCCGGCGGCGTCAAGACCTACCAGAACACCGTGGCGATGGCCTGCCCCGCCTGCGAGAAGCCCTTCGACGACCTCGTGGTCTGTACCGAGGAGTACACCAGTCTGGAACTGAGCCAGCTGCTCGACCTCTGCACGACGACGCACGAGGGGGACGTGCTCCTGTTCACGCACAAGCACTGAGCCGGACACCGGACCCGAGAAGGGCACGCGGGGTGACTCGGGAGGTGGACGTTCGGAACCCTGACGCCGTCGACGAGCCGGGGGGCCGAATCGCGGCCACCGGGCGACGATTCAGAGCGTCTCTCGGATCTCCGTCCAGATCGTGGTCAGCTGTGCGGCCGCCGTTCGCTCCCGCATCACGACGGAGATGTCGAACTGCTGTGACCCGTCGAGCGAGATCTGTATCGACTCGAAGGCGGGTTCGTACTCGTGCGTGTGGTGGCCGCCGTCCCGGAGCCGTGTCCGCTCCTCCACGAGGCCGGCCCCGGTCAACAGTTCGAGCTTGCGATACACGGTCGAGAGGTGTATGTCACAGGCGTCGGCGATCTCGCTGGCGGTCCTGGCCTCGTCCAGTTCCCCGATGATGCGCCGACAGTCCGCGTCGCCCAGCCCGTCGAGTACGCGCTGTAGGTCGGGGGGAGACCGCATCGGACTCGGCGTCCAGCCCTTCACTCACGAGCCCCCCAAGACCGGCGCCCGGTCGAGAGCCGGGCACCACCCACGCTCGCACCGCACTCTGGGTGGTCGTGGGTAGAACAACACATGGTCGAGTTCTGCGTGAGTTCGTGGGAAATCCGTCAGTTCTGGGCGAGTTCGTCCTCGGTCCGTCGGTCCGGCGTGGGTTCGTCCTCGGCCCGTCGGTCCGGCGTGGGTTCGTCCTCGGTCCGTCGGTCCGGCGGGGGTTCGTCGACAGTCCCTCGAGCGGTCGAACCCGTTCGTGGCAGCACTCCCCAGGTCGGGGTTCGGTCTCGGACTAGAAATAGCTGTTCGGGATTTCCAGTCCCCGGGAACGGGCGACCCGAGTTAATAGTCAGCCGAGGCAACATTCGAGGAGAGACACTACCATGACAGAACGGACGACGGAGGTGAACTTCTTCGGACAGCGGACCTCGCTTAAGTACTCCGACGAGTGGTTCGGGTACGCCGTGGTGTCACTCCGGGTCGTGATGGGGTGGATCCTGTTCTACGCCGGGATGACCAAGCTCCTGGACCCGACGTGGACCGCCCAGGAATTCCTCTACGAGGCCGCGTCGAGACAGATCCCCTTCGCGTTCGTCTGGGGGGCGCTCGCGGACCACTGGCTCTGGATCGTCAACCCGATGAATCGGTGGGGAGAGACCCTGATCGGTCTCTGTCTCCTCCTGGGAGCGCTGGTCAGGTTCGCGGCGGTCATGGGAATCGTGATGATGACCCTCTACTACTTCGCACACCTGCCGCTCGAGTGGGGGTTCATCGTCGACTACCACATCGTCTACATCATGCTGCTGTTCGGCCTCGCCGCGGTCGGCGCCGGTCGCCTGCTCGGACTGGACTACTACCTGGAGAACAACGTCCCGGTGCCGCGATGGTGGTCGCGGTATCTCCTGGGATGACGGTCCCGCCCGAAAACCGAAGCCGTAATCGGAGGTGAAAAGACCAATGCCTGCAACCCAAGTCCTCGTGTCGGTCATCCTCGTGAAGGTCGTGATGCTGGTGCTCACGCTCGTGCTGACGCATCTGACCTTCCGGGCATATCAGCTGACCCACCGACCCGAGATACGGACGCTATCCGTCGGGTTCGCCAGCATCTCCGTCGGTATCCTCTCGGGCGGCGTGGCCTACCAGTTCATGAACCTCGATTTCACGCTCGGGTTGCTGATCGAGGGACTGTTCTCGGCGTTCGGCCTCGGGATGATCGTCTACTCGCTGTACGGATTCAGGTAGACGGTCGGCGGGGTGCCGGCAGTTCGGCGGAGTCGACCGGGCGCTGCCGTGCAGCGGAACGAGGTGGCGCCCGGCGACGACCCAACCGCGACGCCGTCGATCAGGCGGGTCCGGTCCCGCAGACACTGGATGACTCGGTCGGCAGGTCGAGCTGCCGAGGTCACGCTCGCCGGACGGCGAACCGGCTGCATGCGCCCGTCGAGCACCCCGATTCGGCTACCGGTCGCCGACGCCGAGTTCGCTCACGGCGGTGTAGAGTCGGACCTCGGCACCGTCAGCCGCCCCGATCGACACCTCGACCTTGTCGACGGCCGGCCGATACCGGGACCGCCGATGACCGTCCGGGTCGAGTTCCTCCCGCTCCTCGAGTAGCCCGGCTTCGGTGAGCCCATCGAGTTTCCGGTACGCCGAGGTGAGTGCCACCTCGGAGATCGACGAGAGCTCCTGGACAGTCAGCGGGGACCTGGCGTCGCGGAGCACCCGGAGGATGGTCCGGGAGGCGTCGTCGCCGAGCACGTCGAGCACCGTCGACAGCTGACTCGGCTCCGCTGCGGTCGCCGCCGCCTGCTCCGTCGAGGCGGACTCGCCGACGTCGATGGACGACATGGCTACGCCCAGGCCTCCTCGCGGGTCTCCCCGGGCTCGACCGTGGGCTGGGCCATCCGGTAGACCCCCCACAGGAGCAGGACCACGATTCCCAGGACGACGAGGGCGGTCCGGACGTTCGGGTCGACCAGCGTGGTCGCCACCACGTCGCCCGCGTCGTTGGTCAGCGGGGCGGCCCCGTACGGCGGGCCGTCGAGCACCTCGACGATGCCGAGGACGACGATCCCGACCAGCACGAGGGCGCCGCCGAGGCCGATCACCAGTTTGTCGACTCCGTCGAAGGTATGTCGCATGCGAGAGCACCTCAGCCGAGTACGTACCGCAGTCTCGGTCGCTGTTTCACGAAGTCGGTCGCCTCGATGTAGGCGTCGAGGCCGAAGTACCGACCCGCGGCGAACACGATCATCGTGCCGAACAGGAGCAGTCCCATGAGGTCGCTGTTGACGACCCCGTGGGCGAAGTCGGCGTTCCCGACCCAGAAGAGGGTCATGAAGAACGCGCCGCCGACGGCCGCCAGCCGGGTGAGGACGCCGAGCAGGAGGCCGAGGCCGATGAGCGTCTCGAAGAGCGGAACGCCCGGCTTGACGAGCCAGGCGAGGTCGGTCCCGAGGAACGTCGCGACCGGCCCGAGGCTGGTCCCGGCCATTCCCTTGAGGAAGACCGGGCCGTAGGCGTAGTTCAGCCCGTCCTCGATGAGCTTGGTCACCCCGGCGTGGAAGAACCACCATCCAGTGACCACCCGGAGCAGCCCGAGCCAGTACCCCACCAGCGGTCCGGACAGTTCGAGGGTAAAGCCCTCCGAGAACGGGTTCGCGGTGTGAGTCGCCATCGCGTTACGGCCCCCGCGCGTCTCTCACAGCCCCGGTCGCTCGGTTCTGTCCCGGTACTCGTCGTTCGGTTTCGTGTCTACTCATTGGCGGTCTACCCACCTGTGAGTTCCACGGTCCCCGGCATCAACCACCGCGCAGATTTCCACGCGTCGCGTGTCAGCCAGACTGATTGTTTCTGATTTTCATCTCGCGCGAATCGGCATCGTGACGCGTTTCGGATTCCCGACCGTCGAGAACCGCGGCCCGTCCGTCGATAGACCGTCTTCCGCGGTGGGAACCGGATTCCCGTTTTAACCTGCTCCCGCGGGTCTACTACAGTGGTGAAACCTGATGTCGATGACCCCGCCCCACGTCGAGGCGTTTGGCCGAGAGTGGGCTCGCTGGACCGCGGGCTGGCTGCGAACGGGACTGTGGGTGCTAGCAGTCGTGCTGTTCGGCGTCGGGGACCTCGTTACGACGACGGCCCTGATACACACCGGTGGGTCCGAGGCGAGTCCCGTGTACCAGTATCTCTTCATGTACTTTCCGGCGTCGGTCGCGCTCGCGACCGCGGTGGGTGCCCAGCTCGTGATCGCCTACGTCGTCTACCGGGTCATCGACCATCCGGCCCGGATACTCATCCCGCTCTGGCTGGCGCTCTACGGGACCACCGTGGCCCTCTGGAACCTGACCTACCTCGCCAGCCTCTCCGTGCCGACCTAGTGAGCCACCTGGTCTGGTCGACGCCGGCTCGTCTCCAGTCTCCCGTCGAGCGGCGACCGGAAACGGGAGACGGCCGAGATGCCCATCAGAATCTCCGACGCGCCGTGGAGTCACGAACCCAGCGAGGCGGTAGTCGGCGTCGGGGCGTTTCGTTGGCGCGCTCCGCTGGATACGGGCAGAGCGGATCGCTCGCCAGTGGATCGCCCGTCGTGGCAAACGCACGCGAACGCGACCCACCACAGCGAGTTCGATACGGACACGCACCGCAGGGGCCACTGAACCGCTCGGGGTCGCGAAGCTCCCGGAGAAACGGCGTCTCGCGGTACAGCGAGACGATGCTGCGCTCCCGGACGTTACCGACGGATTTCGGGAGGAACCCGGACGGATAGACCTCCCCGGTGTGACTGACGAAGAGGAACCCGTGACCGGCGCGCGTAGAGCCCACCCGAACGTCCGTTCCGGATTCGGCGGTCTCGATCTGCGTCGCGACGCGGCGATACTGCGGGGCTTCGACGGTGATCAGCCGGAACGGCGCGTCGCGTTGCCGGCGATACAGCCACTCCATCACTCGATCGGCCTGCGCCGGTGAGACCTGCGCGAGACTCTCGCCGCGTCCGATCGGGACGAGGAAGAAGACCTCCCACATGACCGCACCGATCTCCTCGACGAGGTCCGCGATGGCCGGGAGCTCGGAGACCGTCTCCGCCGTGACCGTGGTGTTGATCTGGAGCGGGACGCCAGCGTCTCTGGCGTGCTCGCTCGCCCGTCGAATGACCTCGAAGGACCCCGCTTCACCGCGGAACGCGTCGTGGGTCTCCGCCGTGGCGCCGTCGAGAGAGAGGGCCATCCGCGAGATGCCGATCTCCGCGAATCGGTCGATCACCTCCCGGTCGAGCAACGGCGTCGGCGCGGGCGTCACCGCGGTCGGGATTCCGAGCGAGATAGCGTACGTTGCCAGTTCGAACAGGCCCGGGCGTTTGAGGGGGTCACCACCCGAGAGGACGAGAATCGGGGACGGCTTGCCGAATCCCGTGACGGTCTCCAGGAACCGTCTTCCCTCCCCGGTCGTGAGTTCGTTCGGGTGCCGATCCGGCTGGGCGTCCGCTCGACAGTGGTCGCAGGCCAGATCGCACGCCTGCGTGACCTCCCACGTGAGAATCAGTGGGGTTTCGTCGAAATCTCTGCCGCGCGCGCCTGGGTGTCCGTTGCTCTGTGACGTCATTGTGAATCGTTCCGGGTCGTGGGACTGCTGTCCGCGTTCCCGCTCTCGCGAACGACTGCCGACTCGTCCTGCGGTTCTTCTGGCCGGGGAAACTCGCGTGGGCCCCGCATCGTCTCGCGCCCGTCCGCTGGCCCGACCGCCCGTCGCACTCGCGTCGGTGCGACGAGAAGCCGGTCCACGAGACGCTGGGAGAGCCGGTCGAGTACCGCTCGCTCCGCTCGTGTGACGGGCCCGTCGGTCGCTCGGAGTCGGGCGAGCGCCGCGTCGAGTTCCCGTTCTCGAGTCGCCTCCGCGTGGTCCTGCATCGGGGACGGCGTCTGCGCCGACCGTTCGGTCTCCCGGCATCGTCCCGTCTTCGCCGAACGGTCAGTAGCCATGTCTCCGGTCGTGAGCGTCCCCGGTTGCTGCGTCTCCGTCCTGCGGTCGCGCACTGGCAAACAAAATCACCACGGCGGGCTCAGTCGTGTCCGCCCTTGGAGACGGCCGTGGCCGCGGATGGCTGTTTCGAGTGGTTGCCGACGTAACGCGCGGCGAAGTAGACTGCGAGCCCCCCGACGATTACGAAGAGAACCGTCGCGAGCGCCATGACGTCGTTCGGGATGCCGAGTTCGTTCGAGTAGCCCGCGGCCGACGTCATGAAGAAGAAGATGATGGCGCTGGCCCCGACACCGGTCCGGCCCGGGCGGTCGGACAGCCGGTCCGTGTACGCGTACATCGGATCTTCGGCCACGTCCCCCGTCAGGCGCTCGTCGACGAACGGGACGAGGAAGATCAGGACGACGACGAGGCCGGGGATGAGGAGTCCACCGATGAACTCCGAGGTGATCGTTCCACCGAGGACGGTGAACTCGACGGACGGGATCAGGCGCAGGACGCCGAACACCCACAGCAGGTACCAGTCCGGCTTGATGGCGGGAGTGCCCGCCACCGGCGGTCCGAAGACCTCCACAGGGTGAACCGGGACGAACGCAGCGAGCACCGAGACGCCCGCCGCGTACGCAAGGAACACGACGACCATGTTGAGCGCCTGCTCCGGCCACAGCGGGAGGCCGACGATGCCCTTGCGGGTTTCGCCCGCCTTCTCGCGGAGCGCCTTGGTAACCCCCCGGTGCTGGGTGTGCTTGAGCTTGAAGAGGACGAGCAGGTGGATGCCGATGAGGCCGGCGAGCAGCAGCGGGATGAGCGTGATGTGCCAGCCGTAGAACCGGGGGACCGTGAACTGGTTCGGGAAGGGGCCGGCGAATCCCAGCTTGGCGAGCGCCCCGCCGATCCAGGGCATCGAGGAGACGATGCCGTAGCCGATGCCGGTCGCCGTGACCGCGAACTCGTCGAACGGCAGGAGGTAGCCCACGAACGCGGCCATCACCGTCAGCAACAGGAGCACGCAGCCGACGACCCAGTTGACGTCCCTGGGCTTCTTGTAGGCTCCCGTGAAGTACACCCGCGTCATGTGCACGAGGAGCGCGGCGATCATGATGTGGGCGCTCCAGTGGTGGATCCGTCGGGCGATCAGACCGAGCGTCAGCGAGTTGATGCGGAGGATGCTCGCGAACGCCGCCGGGATGCTCTGATTCTGGTAGGTGACGGTACGGGTGCTTGGCTCGTAGAAGAACGCGAGGAAGATCCCCGTCGTGACGAGCCCGAGGAACGCGAACAGCGCCAGCTCGCCGAGGTAGAACGACGAGTGGACGGGGAAGGCCTTCCCGCCGAGTTCGTCGAACAGGTCACCGAGTTCCAGTCTACTGTCGGACTCTCGTTCGGCCATGCTCACTCACTCCCGATGGGGCCCTCGAACTTCGAGGTGAGCACCAGCTCGTTCTCGTCGTTCACCTCGACGCCGATCTGCGGGGTCGGCCGCGGCGGCGGCCCGCCGACGACCTCCGCCCCCTTGTAGGGGTCGTACTCCCCCACGTGACACGGGCAGAGGTCGTGTGGGAATCCCACGTCACCGGCGTCGGGCTCCCAGTTCACCGTACAGCCCAGGTGCGTACAGATGGCGCTGTAGGCGACGAACCCCTGGTCCGTCCACTCCTTCTTCGTGGGTTCCTCGATCTTCTCGGGTTCGAGCCGGTGGAGGTTGATGAGGAACTTGTTCTCGTCGGTCAGCTTCTCGGGTGCCACCAGCGCGTCGTCGGGAGCGGTGAGCTTATCCACCGTTACGACAGTTCCCTTCGCGTGCTCGTGGCCCCCCGGGTTCTGTTTGTGCGTGTGCGCGAAGACGAGTCGCTGCCCGGGAAGCTGGGGTGTCGGCTCACCTTTCGCCTGCGTTTCCACCGCGAGTGCGAGATCCTTCAGGGGCGTGATCAAGCCGATTACGAAACTGGCGATTCCGATTCCGGCGAGCCAGTTGAGAATCCGCCGTCGCCGGGAGCCGGGTCTGCTGTCCGCCTTGTCCGTCGAGTCGTTGTTGCTCATTGTATCACCTGTGTCACCAGAGGTCCTCGTCCTGTTCGAGTACCATCCGATGCGGGACGAACAGCCGGTAGTACGCGATCGTCATGAGGCCGAGTATCGCGAAGCCGGACGCCAGGTTGACGCCGAGCACAACCGGGTTCGCCGCGCCGAACACCTCGAGGGTGAACGCGAAGGCCACCCAGATCAACGCGAGCGCGAGTACCACGAACGCCCCCGTCAGCAGTCGGGACTCCCTGGGTGGTGTCTCGGAGATGATCTCACGCATGGAGCCGCCCCTCCCACCGTTCGAGCAGGGCAGCGACGAGGAGTATCCACGCGACGAACGCGAACGCGATCAACGCGATCTGCCACGATCCGAGTTCAGTTCCGCCCGACTCCTGTAGTGGAATCAGGAGCCAATGGCCGATACTGGCATACACCATAGGTGCTCATCCGGCCTCGAATCGCTTGTAAACAATCTGTGATTCCCAGATTCCGAGAATTGTGTGTCGTCTTTACCAGTATCCTGAGACAACATCGGACTGAAAGCCATGATAAGAAAAGTACTGGCGGTCAGTACCCTCGCACTGTTGATGGTGTCCGCAGGCTGTGTCAGCGGCCTCGGGGGTGGGGGCGGACAGCAGTCGTCTGCCGACACAGCTTCGACGGTCGGGGCAATCGTCCAGACCGACGTCGTCCCGGGCCACGAAGGGATTCCGGAGAACGACTCGTTGATAAAGCCGTGTGTGCCCCTCGGCACGTACGCGCGGGGCATGCAGCCGGCGTGGCACGTCGCGGTGATCGACCCGCAGACCGGTGACAAGCTGACCAACCAGACGGTCGACAGCGTGACGGTGAAGACGGACTCGGGCATGACGGTCCCGACCGAATTCCACACGGACGACGGGCTGTGGCACGGCTGTTTCGTCCTTCCCGAGGACGCCAAGACCGGCGAGATGCAGTACACGGTGATCGTCAAGGAGGGCGACCAGACGTTCGAGTCGAGCGGGTCCATCACCGTCGTCGAGGCACTCAACTCGACGGAGCAGTAGGCGGACGCTGACCGGCTATTGAATTCATTTTCCGCATCAAATACATGAACATGAAAAACCTCACAGACGACGTTCGTACCGAGCTTCCACGCTACCCGGAGGACGTACGCGAACTCGGAGGCGAGGAGGACTCCGCCACCGAATCGCGGCTGTCTCGTCGCCACCTCATGGGAATCGCCGGCACGGCCCTTCCGGTCGCGCTGGCCGGCTGCTCGACGTTCGGCGAGAGCGATCCCACGCCGGCACAGACGACGCCCGTGACCCAGGCCCAGCAGTCCCTCCCGGGGACGCTGCAGGTGAGCGACGAGACCGCCCTCGTGGGCGATACGCTCACTCTGCAGGGGAGCGGCCTCCCCGCGAACGCACAGCTCTCGGTTGTCTGGCACTCCGTGGACGGCGAGTGGGCGCTCATCAGGCACATGAACATCGTGGGGCCGAAGTACTCGCCCCGCACCGACGGCCTCGCGACGGTCAAGACGGACTCGACCGGGCATTTCGACTCCCGGCTCACCGTCCCCGAGGACTACGGCGGCAAACACCGCATCGAGGTCCAGACGACCGACGGGAAACCCGTCGCGAGGAACGCGGTGACGGTGCTGATCTCCTTCGACATCGACCGCACGGCCGCGCCGCTCGGCTCGACGTTCACGGTCGAGTCCCACGGGCTCGGGCCGAGCCAGTTCCACACGAACTACCAGCTCGGGTGGGACAACGGCCAGGTCGGGCTGTTCACGGCGGTCTCGAGCCGCGGCCACGCGAGAGCCAAGGTCCGGGCGGCCGGACCGCCCGGAAAACACATGATCGAGGTGTTCAGGGGGTACCTGGGGGATCCGTTCCTCATCGCACCCCAGTCGCCGTTCGGTCCCGTCGCGGGGGGGCGGAAACACGCGTGGACCGTCGAGGTGACAGAACCCGCCACGGACTTCAAAACGAGCTGGTCCGATCCACTCCGGGACGCCGACCCGGTCCCGGTGTTCTACCCGGAGCTCGACAGGCAGACAGACGCCTCGATGACCGTCTCACCCGCTAGCGGAACGCCCGGAACCAGGGCGACCATCACTGGCCAGTCGTTTCCGGCCAACGAACGGGTGAACCTCGTCTGGTATACGATCAGCGGGAACCGCGTCACGGGCGCACCGATCGAGAACGTGCCGAAGCCGGACGTGCTACCCACCGTGCGCACGGACAGCAACGGCTCGTTCGAGCAGACAGTGACGATCCCCTCGGACAAGGGCGGCACGCGGCCGATCGTCGCACGTGTCGGCGGAAAGTCGGTCGCCGTATCCGGGTTCGTGATGGAACCGAAGGTCGTCGGGATGACGAAGGAGGAAGGCCCAATCGGGACGGAGTTCGACGTGAAGATCGGCGGCGTCGGATGGACGGAGTACGGGAACACGTACGCGCTCACGTACGACAACAAGTACCTCGGCTACGGCTGCGGGATGGACGAGTCGGGTGGCGTCATCAACTACACGCTGCGGGCCGCAGGCGAACCCGGGCCGCACTTCATCGACCTCTATCCCGCGATGTACCGCGGCGACGAGAACCCGCCGGACGTGTACGGCGGGAAGGCCCAGCTGACGTTCCGCGACGACCACCCGGGGCACGCGACGCCGTCGCTGCACTTCACGTTCCACGTGACGGAGTAGCCGGGGACCGAATCCCCACCCGTCAACGACGCGGCGAAACGCAATCCCAGGACGATGGTTCCAGACCCCCGAACGGAGACGGACGCCGGCCGGTCGAGCCCCGGCTGTACCGGCACCGGCCTGACGCGGCGGCGCGTCCTCCGGCTGGGTGCGGCGACCGTCGTCGGCAGCGTCGCTGGCTGCTCTAGCGGGGACCAGACACGGACTATCGACCATCCCGCCGCGGCGGACCTGGGCGACCAGCCCCGGCTCGGCCCGCCGCCGTCGGAGTCGGACGCCACCGTCATCGTCTTCGAGGACCCGTCGTGCCCGGTCTGTCGGGCGTTCGAGGAACGGACGGTCCCGAAGCTCCGGGCCATCCTGATCGACGCGGGCCAGGTGACGTTCTACGCGCGGGAGTACCCCATCGTCGCCCCGTGGGGGACGCTCGGGTCACGACTGCTCGAAGCCGTGTACGACCGGAGCGAGGAGGCGTTCTGGAGAGTCCGCGCCGACTACTTCGACCACCAGGAGGAGATCCGGTCGAACAACCTCTACGACCACACTCGGCGCTATCTCGAGGACACCGCCGTGGACGCCGACGCGGTGGTAGAAGCGGTCCAGGGAGGCGGGTACAGGGGCGCGGTACAGGCGGACGTCCGGGCGGCCAAGAACGCCGACGTGAAGGGGACGCCGACACTGTTCCTGTTCGAGTCCGGCGAGTACCTGACGGACATCGTCGGCGCACCGAGCTACACCCTACTCGAGAACGCACTGGGGTACTGAGATGAACCTGCAGATCCGAACGGCCGTCCGGCTTCCCGTCCACGCCCGCGACTGGCGGTTGATGGCGAGGGCGGTACGGCGCGTGCTCTCACAGCGCCGCTACGTCGGCCTCCTGGGGGTGTCGACGGTCCTCGCGCTCTCGGCCATCGCCGTCGCCCAGAACGGCGAGCTGTTCGTCCGCGTCGTGGTGCTCGGCCGGCTCCCCCTCTCGAACCGGCTCCACGTGCTGGCGGCCATGTATCCGTTCCTGGGGACCACCTTCGAGTTCACGACCGCGGTGTCGGTGCTCGCACTCTCCACGCTCGTCGGGCTCGACGTCACGATGCTCCTCTATCACTTCCGCGAACACGGCGTCTCGGCGGCGGTGGGGGCGAGCGGAACGGCCGGCACGGCCGGGGCCCTGGTGGGTGCGCTGGGGGCCGGCTGCGTCGTCTGTGGGACGTCACTGCTCGCGGGGCTAATCTCCCTCGTCGGGGTCTCCGGTGGGGTCGTCGTCGCGCCGTTCGAGGGGCTCGGCGTGACGCTCCTCGCGGCCGCGCTCGTCGTCCTGTCGCTCTTCTGGACCGCGGAGGGGATGCACGGCGGGATGCGCAAGCGCGAGCTGGCCGAGCGGAGCGACCGATAGCCCGGCGACCCCGGTTCTCCCCGCGTGGGAACCGACTTCGTCATTTAAGGGCGTTCGGCGGCTACCTTCCGGTAGAACCGTGCAATCAGTGATGGACAGGCGGCGAGCTCGAACTCGCAGTCGCCCGGGCCGTGCTGTAGCCCCGCGAAGGCCGGTGGCGGGGTTGACGCGCCACGGACGGGGCGCGAGCGGTGGCACAGGAGGGCGAGATGCCACGACCGTCCCGGAATGTTCCCTTCGAGGTGACGTCCCGTGAACCGACGCGTCGCCGACTGGCTCGTCGGTGTCCTCGTCGCCGTCGTCCTGCTGGGTGGACTCTACAGCACCTGGCAGGCCGCCCAGCGATACCGGGCGGTGGATTCGATGATGGGCGGGGCGATGGGCGGCGTCCACGGGACCAATCCGCTCTGGTACGCGCTCGGGACCGTCGTCGCCGCGGCCGTCGTCGGGGGCGTCTACGTCGCCGTTCGCGACGAGTTCACCGACGCTCCCGGCCGAGTGGAACCATCAGCGAGAAGCGATTCCCCACCCCCAGAAGGCTCCCGGCTCGACGGCGGTTCCACGAGTGAGTCCGAACGCGCGTCGGCCGACGCGGTGGAGCACGCTCCGCCCGCCCGGTCCCGGGTCCTCGACCTGCTGCCGGAGGACGAACGTCGGGTTCTCGAACCCGTACTGGCCTCGCCGGGAATCACGCAGATCGCCCTGCGCGACCGCTCCTCGTTCTCGAAGAGCAAGGTGAGCCAGACGGTGAGCGCACTCGAGAAACGAGGCCTCCTCTACCGGGAGCGGCAGGGCCGGACGTACCGGGTGTACCCCGACGAGTCGCTCGTCGACGCGGACTCGGAGTGAGCCCGGCGGCGAGTGACGGGAGAACGGCTTGCCGAGCGAACGGAGGCACACGATGGAGGCGCACGATTGGAGGCCTCACGATTCGTGGCTGGGTAGTGCGAGGACCGGTTATCAGGTTCCGAGAATCGCCGTCGCTACTTATTGGAGAGAGTCGCCTCCTCTCAACCGAGGGGGATGGCAACCGACCTTAACGCGCTGGTCCTGACCGCATCTCACGTCGTGAGCTTCGTGTTCAGTGGGTCGATCTGCTACTTTTCGTATCGTGCCTTCCGCCGATCCGGGTCGCTCTCGATGCGCTCTCTGACCGTCGGGTTCGGGATCATCACCTCCGGGCTCCTCTTCGGCGGCGGGCTCGACTGGCTGACGGGACTCGATTTCAAGACGAGCGTGACGATCCAGAGTCTCTTTACGACGATCGGGCTCGCGTTCCTGATGTACGCGCTGTTCGTCGAGCCGACACGGTCGTGATGGAGCCCCCCGGTGCCAGGGACCGAACCGGGTCGAACAGCGCGACAGCGACCGAAAACGATACGCCTTCAAGGGAAGACCGTCAAGAGGAGACACGCGCCAGAGGAGCTTGGGCGGTTCAAGCACCCGACTTGTAATCGGGAGTTCGTGGGTTCGAATCCCACCTCTGGCTCTCGTAGCTCCTTGCGGCCCGGAGCGGCTCACCCACGCCCCGAGAGCGGAGATTCCCTCCGCTGTCCCACAATTGCACGGTTGTGCAACTATCGAACTGGCGGGCGAATCGCGTCCGAGAGAAGGGGAGTCGGTAGCGGGACCGGTTACTTCACGGCGACCACGCCGATGTCGATGACGGGCGCCCCGGCCTGGGTGTACGGCGGGTCGCCGTTCGGGAAGGTCAGCTCGCGGTCGCCGGGTTCGTCCATGTGGGCCATCGCGACGAGCGACTGCGTCGTCTCCGGATTGGGGAGGTTCCCGCCGTACTGCGACCCCGTGACGTCGGCCGTCACGTTCCGGTTCATCCCCGGGTGGAGGTAGCCCGTCGCGCCGACGGGCTTGCCGATGCCGACCTCGTTGTCGGCAACGTCGTGGAGGATGACGTACCCGCCCTCCGGGAGGAAGGCCGCGGCGATATCGACGGTGTCGATCTCTCCGCTGACCGTCTGGTTGGTGAACCGTACCGAGGCGGTCCGTCCGGGAGCCGTGTCGCTCGCTCCGCCGTTCGCGCTCGTTACGCCGACCCCACCGAGGGTCACGCCGGCGGCGAGGCCGGCCAGCTTCAGTGCGCTCCGTCTGGTGTGTTCTATCATCGTCTCGACCCGGACGGGAGTCCGTCACGGGACGTTATCAGTCATATCCGGATTGTGACCCAATTCTCTCCCACCTTCTTCGGTCGGCCGGCCGGTCGGCGCGCGAATGGGGGGTCCCGCGGGCTCCGGTCCTGATTTTGTCGCGTTCCCTACATAAATGGATTTCCGAAAAGAGCCTTGTACCGGTCCGGCCACAGTTAAGACACCGAACGGAGTGCCAGTCGAATGAATCCATACGTGCTTCGCGTCGGAATCGAGGGGACGAAGCCGACCGTTCGCGAGCACCGGCGGCGACTCGTGGACCCCGTACCGGGGACCGAGGGTCTGGCGGCTGGAGGGGGTCGTCGATGGCTGACGTGACCTTCGACTTCCCACTCGTCCCGGCCGACCTCTCATTCGAGCAGCTCCGGCAGCTCGCCGGGGAGGCAGAGCGGCTGGGCTACGGGATGCTCTCGGTCGGCGACCATCTGACCCGCTCCCAGCCCCTCTTCGAGCAGTGGACGACGCTCGCGTTCCTCGCCTCCTGCACCGAGACCATCGGGATTGGGAGCCTCATCACGAATCCGGCGTTCCGCGGGGCGCCCCTGCTCGCCAAGCTCGGCGCGACCGTCGATCACCTGAGCGGGGGGCGACTCGTCTTCGGGATCGCCGCGGGCGGGAACCGGAGACGGGAGTACGTCGAGACGGGATTCGAGTATCTCGACCCGCCGGAGCGAATCGACCGGATGCGCGAGGCCGTGACGCTGGTGGACGCCCTCTGGCGCGAGGACGAGGTCTCCTTCGACGGGCGCTACTTCACCACGAGCGAGCTCACGCTCGTCCCCAGGCCCGTCCAACAGCCCCGGCCACCGATCTGGATCGGGCAGGAGCACTCGGGTCGAACGCTCGACGTCGTCGCGGAACGGGCCGACGCGGTCAACATGCACGCCGGCTCGCCGGCAGACGCCGACCGGAAGATGGCTCGAATCGCCCGCACGTGTGCGGACCTCGGCCGCGACAGCGACGAGGTCGAGCCCGTCCTGAAGCAGTTCGTGATCCTCGAGCCGACGACGGAGCACCTGGAAGCGCGATTCCGAGACGAGGCGGCACGCGAGGGGGTCACACCGGCCGAGTACGTCGCGGACCTCAAAGCGGACAATCCCGGCGCGATTGTCGGGACCCCCGACGAGTGCCGGGCTCGATATCGGGCGTTCGTCGACGCCGGGTACACGCATTTCACTCCTATCGTGCTCCCGAACTACGGGGAGCCGGCGCTCCGCAACCTGCGGCTCTTCGCCGACGAGGTGATGGAGCCGCTCTGACCGTCGCGGGCGACCCGCGCCGTGCCCACCTACCGCGAGCGATTTCGAGGGACGAGGGCGACCGGGTGCGGCCGATGTGCTATCACCGGGATGTCGAGCATTGCGGTAAACGCAAGGAGACTGCGTACCCGACAGCGGTCCGGAGACGTTCGGCGGTCCCTGGTCACGACTCCCGTCCTCGGTGGCCGGACACCCGGGGCTGACACACCGGAGTTCCAGTGAAATCCGGGGGGCTATTTCAGCGTCGGGTAGCCGACGGCCTCGATGTCGTCGAGGGTGCCGGCCGGCCGGAAGTCGGTTCCGTCCACCGTCGCGTCGCGGACGTCGACGAGCGGTTCGAGCCAGCCGTTGGCCCACTGGGTCTCGATGCGGAACTTCCGCTCGCCCCCGCGCTCGCTGACGACGACGACGATGCGGTCGTCCTCGACGACCTTCGAGTTCGAGAGGCCGTCTATCCGCTCGCCGTTGACGGTGAACTCCACGCTCTCGAGCATCTCCAGGTCGGTGAGCGTCTCTATCGGCGACTCCGTCATGTGACCGAACTCAGGCACGGTCGACCTATTGTTATGAGTGTTCTACCAGGGGGTATACGGTCCATAATCCCGTCCTAAGTCGGTGCTAACGAGGTTTTACCGACTCGAGGCGAGTGGACGGTCCCGACCCGATAGAAACCGACGAAATCGACAGCCGGCGTGTATCGCCAGCGAGTCGTCGGTCGGCCCGAGCCCGGCGGGTACCCACCTCAGGCGGTGACGGTCCTGGTCTGGGAGGTGGTGTTGCCGCCGCCGTCGGTGACCAGCAGGACGACGTCGTAGGTGCCCGCGCCCTTCTTCTCCTGCAGGCGGGTCGTCCCCGAGGCGCTGGCGCCGCTCACGACGTAGCTCGCCGAGTCCGCGGTCCCGCTCTGCTCAAGGCGGAGCACGACGCCGGAGAGATCACCGTCGGCGTCGGAGACGGCCCAGTCGACGTCGAAGCGGGCCCAGCCGGGGTTGCTCGCGTTGCCGACGGAGAACGTATCGATGGTCGGGGCCGCCGAGCCCGCGGTGTTGTCCGTCGTGACGGCGAGCTGGCTCGCGTCCGTCGTCGCGCCCGCGGAGTCTGTGGCCCGGGCGTCGACGGTGTGGGAGCCGTCGGCGACGGCCGTCGTGTCCCAGTCGTACTCGTAGAAGCCCGACGTCGAGTTGTACGCGGCGGACTGGTAGGTGCCGCCGTCGATGGCGACCCCGACGGAGAGCGTTCCGGTGCCGTCCTCGCTGTCGCTCGCGTCGACCTGCACCGTCACCGTGCCGCTGACGGTCGCGCCGTCGGACGGGGACGCGATGGTACACGCCGGCGCGCTGTTGGAACCGCCGGTGCCGACGGCGGCCGCGGCGTCGACCAGCCCATAGCCCTGCTCGTTGCCGGGGAGGCCGATGTCCTCGGCGGTGGAGCGGAGCTGCGCGCGCGCCTCCGTGTTCGTGTAGCCGGTGGCCATCAGCTGCCCCGCGGTCCCCGAAACGTGCGGGCAGGCCATCGACGTCCCCGAGAACGTGGCGTAGCCGTCGACGACCGTCGAGTAGATGGCGCTGCCTGGCGCGGCGAGTTCGACCTCCGGCCCGGTCGAGGAGAAAGAGGAAAGCGAGTCGTCGCTGTCGGTCGAGCTGACCGCGACGACCGTCGAGTAGGCGGCCGGGTAGCCGACGCAGTCGATGCACGGGCCGTCGTTCCCGGCGGCCGCGACGAGCAGCACGCCCCGGTCGTAGGCGTACCGGCAGGCGTCCTTGACGGTCTGAGACCCGGAAGAGGCACCGAGGCTCATGCTACCGACGTCCCAGCCCCGGTCGGCGACGTACTGGATGCCGGCGGCCACGTCCGAGAAGGAGCCGCTGCCGCGCTTGTCGAGCACCTTCACGGCGTGGAGGGTCGCCTGCGTGGAGACGCCGACGACGCCCCGGCCGTTGTCAACGGCGTCCGCGATGCCAGCGCAGTGCGTGCCGTGGTCGTTGTCGTCGGACCACGCGTAGTTGCAGTTCGGTCCCCGACAGTCGACGAAGGCGGTCCCCGCACCGACGTTCGCCTGCAGGTCGGGGTGGTCGTCGTCGACACCGGTGTCGATGATGGCGATGTCCGCGCCGGCTCCGGTCTCGCCGTTTGCGTGGAGCACGTCGGCGTCGATGCGGTCGACCCCCCACGGCAGCGTCTGGGCGATGGCGTGCATCGTCCCGTCGGCCTCGATGTACCGGACGTTCGGGTTCCGCCCGAGGTTCGCCAGCGCCTCCTCGGAGAACTGCCCCGCGACGGCGTACCCGATGTCGCCGAGGTCGAGGACGCGGTGGACCGAATCGGCCAGCCGCTCCGTCGCGGCTGTCGCCGCCCTCGTGGTCGTCCCGACGATGTGCCGGCCCGTGCTCGCGGCCCCACCGAGCCCCGTGCCGACCGTCACCGTCCCGACGCCAGAGGCCCCGATGGCTGCCAGCACCTCGCGTCTCGATACGTTAATTTGTGACATGCTGACATACAGCATCGTATGCTAC